>Ga0068855_100001853_pt1 | contig 26289 bp, 19 predicted proteins | sample KBSCornC52_FD_66592 | JGI IMG/M metagenome (GOLD analysis project Ga0068855, IMG submission 66592) | Corn rhizosphere microbial communities from Kellogg Biological Station, Michigan, USA - KBS Corn C5-2 | ecosystem: Host-associated > Plants > Roots > Rhizosphere > Soil ... | reverse complement strand
AAGGCCCAGGCGAGCGCGGCGCCCATCACGGTGTCGGCGATGCGCTCGAGCACGCCGAAGCTCTCGGCGTCCGGCGCAGCCATGTGGGCCTGCATCAGTGCCATCACGCTCGCAGCCGCGGCCGTGACGAGGTAGCGCGCGGTGACGAACGAGTGCGCGATGCCCACGGCCACGAGGAACGCGATCGTCGACAGCCACGCGGCCCCGAACTGCGCGAGCACCAGCACCAGCAGGCAGCCGATCATCGTGCCCAGCACGCGGTCGTTGCGGCGCGACAGCGTCTGCTCGAGGTTGCCGCGCAGCACCACGGCCACGCTCAGCACCAGCCAGTGCGGATGCGAGGCCCACGGCAGCACCAGGCCGATGAAGTACGCGCTGCCCAGTGCCAGGCTCATGCGCACGGCGTGGCGGAAGGTGGGCGAGCGGGTGTTCAGCTGCGCGCGCAGCGCGGCCAGCGGCCAGCCCTCGGTGGAGATGAACACCTGCAGCTCGTCGCCGGCCAGCGGCAGCGGCGTGGGCTCGCCGCGGAGCGCGGCCTGCATGCGCGCGAGCACGGCGACCATCTGTCGCGCGCGGCCGTAGAACGCGACGGCCAGCGGATAGCGCGGGTCGGTGGTGGCGAACAGCGGCACGCGCGCCGGGGCCTGCGCGCGCGCGGCCGCGGCCGCGTCGCGCGCGACGCTCGCGGGGTCGGCCGCCGGCCCCACGTCGGGCTGCCCGTGCGCGACGGCGCGTGCGGCCGCCGCCCCGACCTGCGCGGCATCGGCGGCGGCAAGCGACGCGTCGACCGCCGCGGATGGCGCCGTGGCCGCGGCCGAGGCCGCCGTCGCCGCGAGCGACGCCGTCGCGGCCGCCGTGGCGCCCTGCCGCGGCGGATGCGGCGGCACGGCCTCGCCCGTCTCGATGTCCGTCTCCTGCAGGGGCGCGGCGGCCGACGCCGGCACCGCCATGCCGTGGTCGCGCAGCGCCTGCGCCATCGCCTCGACCGCCTCGGCCACGCGCCCGCCGTGCACGCGCAACCGGTCGCGCAACTGGGCGGCCGGCGCGTCGCTGCCGAGCAGCTCGATGTCGAGTTCGCCGGCCAGCAGCGTGTCGCGCATTTCCACGGCCTGCAGCAGGACGGCGATCGCGGGGCCGGTGCGCGCTTCGTGCACCGCGGGGAACAGCAGGTCGCGCGCGGCCTGCAGCCGCTCGTCGAGCGCGACCTGGCTGCGGATCCAGTCCTGCAGCGGTGACGCCCCGTTGCCTTCGTTGCGCGCCAGCAGCGCCGCGCGCGAACGCAGCAGCGCCGCCAGTGCCGACAAGGCGGCGGCCAGCGCCAGCGTGCGGTAGCGCGGCTGCAGCACGCGGGAGCTCAGCGTCGCCCACAGGAAGTACGCCAGCGCGCCGACGGCCGTCCAGCCGCAGTGGACCCACAGCGCGTGCATGTCAGCCGGCGGCGGCGCGGCCAGCGTGAAGATAAGCGCCAGGATCGGGATGAACGACAGCGGCCCGGCGCGCAGCCCCCAGGCCAGCGCCATCGCCGAACAGAACGACAGGAACATGACCGTGACGCCCATCGCCACGCCCGATTCGCGCAGCAGGTTCACCAGCAGCACGCTGAGGCAGGCCATCACCGCGCCGGTGCCCACGCGGCGCCAGGTGCGCGCCGGGGCGATCGGCAGGTCGGCCAGGCTGGCGCAGATCGCCCCCGTGGCGGCGGCCAGGGCCGCGAGCTTGCCGAACGCCAGGGTGAGCGTGACCTGGATCAGGGAGATGCCCAGCGCGACGGCGATTCCGTTGAGCACGTGCGCGGGCAGACGCATGAGCAGGCGGGGGGACTCCATGCGGGCCATTGTGGCCCAGGCCCATCGCGACGCGCGAGCGCGGCGGCGCGTCGCGCGCGAGAATGCGGTCCACATTCCGACGCCCGCCCCGATGACGCCCACCGCCCGCCTCGTGCTCCTCAGCGCCCTCGCCCTCGCCCTCGCGACCGCCCGCGCAGCGGCCGCGCAGCCCCTGCCAGACGACAAGAAGCAGGCGCTGGCGGACTTCGTCGTCGCCTACCGCCTGGCCGACGCCTGGCCGCGCATGGCGCCCAAGATCGCGCGCGATTCGCTGCCGCGGCTGGAGGACGCCACCCATGCGGACCTGGACGCCGACCATTTCCCGGACGCCGCCGCGTCGGCGGCCGCCCACGCGCGCGTGCCGGCGCTGCTGGCCGAGGGCGGCCGCGAGCTCCAGGCCGCGCTCCAGCGCTTCGACGCCGACGAGCTCGCGGCGTACACCGCCTACGAGATCTACGCCAGGTACTTCGAGACCGAGGAAATCCGCCAGATCACCACGTTCTTCGATTCGCCCACCGGCCGCAAGCTCTCGGCGCTGGGCCCGACCCTCGTCGCGGAAAGCCGCAAGGCCCATGGCGGCAACGTCATGCCCCAGCATTTCGACGCGCCCGAGCTCGCGGAGATCGCCGCGTTCTGGAACTCGCCCGTGGGCCGCAAGATGAACGCGACGGCCGAGCGCATCCGCGAGGACATGCACGCGCACTTCATCGAACGCTCCGAGCCGGCGCTGCAGGCAGTGGCGCGGGGCCTGGCGGACAAGGCCGAGGCGCAGGCCGGCGCGACGCCCGCGGCGCGCTGACGGCTCAGCGTTCGGGGGCTTGGGGATGGCTGGTCGGGAGGACGACCCGGCGGACTGCTGACGACCCGAAGCTGCCTCACGCCCGTGTGATTCGGTGTCCGAAACTTGACGTTCAAGTAAGACGGCGGCGAACGGCAGTTCCGCAACCCAAAGCCGACATCTGCCGGGCCAGTCTGAATGCCCTGAAGGTGACGTTGGTACCTTCGAGCCGTGACCTTCGATGTCGGATCTCCGGCTCTCAAGATGGCCGTCGCGCCTGGAAACCGACCTTCGCTGGCAAGCTCGGGCTATTGCAGCGCCCGCTGCGGCAGCTCTATCGTGAACACGCAGCCCGCTCCCGGCACGTCGCGAGCGGTCAACGTACCGCCGTCCGCCTCGACGCTGCGGCGGGCGATTGAGAGCCCGAGCCCCAGGCCGCTGCGATCCTCGCCCGACTGCGTGAACGGCCGGAACATGGCCTCGGTGGCACCGTGCGGCAGGCCGCCGCAATGGTCGGACACCTCGATGAAGATCCGCTTGCCGTCGGCCCGCGCATCCAATCCGACCGCGGTTCGGGGGTGCGTGAACTTGAAGGCATTCTGGAGGATGTTGGCCAGCGCCGCCATGATCTTCGCGCGGTTTCCCGAGACGCCAAGAATCGGGTCGACATCTCCCACGTTGAACGCGCAGCCTCGCGCCGCCGCGTCGTAGCCAGCGGCCCGCGCGGCGTCGGCGACGAGCTCGGCAACCGAGAAGACCTCGTCGGCCATCTCGTGGGCAGAGCCACGCACCTGCGCCATGGAATCGCCCAGCATTGCGGCCATCGCCGCGTGGCTGCGCGCGACCAGGCCACCGGTTGCTCCCCCGACGGGAAGCAACCCCATCTCCAGGGCCTGGAAGGCGAGCGTCGCGGTCTGAAGGACGTTGCGCAGCTCGTGCACCAGCACGCCCAGCCGCTCGTTCTCCTCGACGGTCCTCGCGCGGGCCACGCGCGCGTCGCGCTGGGCGCCGAACTCGCTCACAGCGTCGGCGATCGCATTGTCGAGGCAGCGGTTGAGGGTGCGGAACTCGTCGACCGTGAATGGCGCATCGCGTTCGACGGCGAGGTCGGTGATGGCTTGGCAGAGGTCACCGTAGTCATGCACGACGGCTTCGACGGTAAAGCCAAGTCGCAGCAGTTCGGCACCATGCGCGGCGGCGCTCACGCCGATCTCCGAGAGTGCGGCCGTGTCGCCGCCGGAAGCGCCTGAAATCCTGAGGCTCTCGTCGGCCAGGCCTAGCTCCTCGGCGCCGAGGGTCCGGGCAAGTTGGTCGAGAAACATCGGGACGCCATTGGCGAGTTGGGCTGCCGTGGCGGCGCGTCTCGGACGCTTGGCGACCTTCGCCTTGCAACGCTCGATCAAGTCCGCGCGGTTATCTGACAAGAACTGATGCATGGAAGTCCAATGGGGTGAGCGGCAGGGCCCGCGGCTCGCTCGGCTCACGCGGTCTCGTGTCCTCGCTCAAGGATGGACTTACGCGGAGTCTGCTCCTTTTCGAGGCCCGCGTATGTGCGCTGCCGAACCCAATGACCGCTCGGCGAAATAAAAGCTGAGCGGGCTCCGGATGGGACTGCGCATTGCCGATATTTCGTCCTCACTTTGAGGCGTCTCATGAGCTCCAACTGCAGCGTCGTCGTTGCCGATGACAACTACGAGGCCGCCGACACGCTCGTCGAACTACTGGGCGCGATGGGCTACTCCGCGGTCGCCGCCTATGACGGCCGTGAGGCGGTCGGAGGCCGCCGAGGCCGTGTGCCAGCGCATGGTCGATGCGGGCGCCCGCCAGTGACCTGGCGAGCGCATGTGTCTCGAACTGCGGGTTGAGACGCGCCTTGGGGACGGTGCGCACATCGTGGGCGAGCGCACAGACAAGGGGTATCCGGCAATTCCAGCATGGGGGCTGGAACGAGCGCTCAGGGGAGCGCATTGACGAATGAGGCGGTCGGAGTCCGCGCCACAAGGAGATAGGGGATGAGCGTCGCTGCACAACCGTTGACCGAAGACGACGGCCCCCTGTCGCCATGGTGGCTACGAACCATCGCCGTCGTGATGCTGCTCGGATTTGCCGGGTTGATCATGATCACCTTGCTGTCCTATCGGAACGCGCCGCCGATTCCCGAGCGCGTCGTCGATGAACAAGGCACGCTGGTGTTCAGCGGCGACGACATCCGCGATGGCCAGGCGATATTCCTCAAGTACGGGCTGATGGCCAATGGCAGCATCTGGGGACATGGCGCCTATCTCGGGCCGGACTATTCGGCCTATGCCCTGCACCAGATGGGCGAGCTGACCTCGGATGCGATAGCCCAGGATCATTACCAACGCCCATGGTCCGCTCTCACACCGGCACGACAAGCGGCGGTGCGCGCGGAGGCGTCTGTGGCGCTGAAGAGCAATCGGTACGACGACACCACCTCGACGCTGCAGGCGACGGTCGCCGAAGCGTCGGCGTATCGAGCGCTGGTCGCGCATTGGACGGACTACTTCCATGACCCGTCGCGCAACGGCGGACTGAAGGCCGACCTCATCACCGATACGACCGAGTTGCGCCAGTTCAGCGCCTTCGTCACCTGGGCTGCCTGGGCTTCGGTGGCCAACCGCCCTGGCGAGGATCATTCCTACACCAACAACTTCCCTTACGACCCGACCGTCGGCAACGTCCCCACTTCAGGTGCGCTACTGTGGAGCGCGCTCAGCCTCACCGTCCTGTTGGCAGGCATCGCCGCGGTTCTGCTGGCCTTCGGACGGTTCGACTACCTGGGCTGGATCACGCGTGACCGCCACCTCCATCCACAACTGCTGCCAGGTCGATCCAGCAAGGGCCAGCAGGCACTCGTGAAGTACTTCGTGGTGGTCTCCTTGCTCCTGCTCGGCCAATCGCTGGTCGGCGCCGCGGTGGCCCACTACCGCGCCGACCCGAGCACGTTCTACGGCATCGACCTCGCGCGCGTCTTTCCCAGCAACCTGATGCGCACCTGGCATCTGCAACTCGCGATCTTCTGGATCGCCACCGCCTACGTGGCCGCGGCGCTGTTTCTCGGCCGCTCGTTGCGCAACGACGAGCCGCGCTGGCTGGCCGGCTGGACACACGTCCTCTTCGGCGCCTTCGCGACCGTCATCGGCGGCAGCCTGCTCGGCGAGTGGCTGGGGATTTCGCAGATGCTGGGGCGCTCGTGGTTCTGGCTCGGCGACCAGGGCTGGGAGTACCTGGAGCTCGGCCGCATCTGGCAGTATCTGCTGGTGGCCGGCCTGTCGATATGGTTCGTGCTGCTCTGGACGCTGGTACGGCCGCGCGCGCTGTCCCAGTCCGCGGCGCGGCCCATCGTCCGGATGTTTCTGGTGGCCGCGCTGGCGATCCCCGTTTTCTATGTCCCCGCATTGTTCTTCGGCGCCCGGACCAACTTCACGATCGTCGATACGTGGCGCTTCTGGATCATCCACTTGTGGGTGGAAGGCTTCTTCGAGTTTTTTGCAACGACGGTGGTGGCGCTGACCTTCTTTCAGCTCGGATTGACGCGCCGCAACGTCGCACTGCGGGTGATCTACCTCGACGCGATCCTGTACTTCCTGGGCGGGTTGATCGGCACAGGCCATCACTGGTACTTCACTGGTCAGGGCAACGCCAACATGGCGTTGTCGGCGCTGTTCTCGGTGCTCGAGGTGGTACCGCTGACCTTGCTGACCCTGGACGCCTGGGACTTCGTCCGCACGACGCGCGGCGACTGCGACGAGTGCGGCAAGGCGATCGCGATCCCGCACAAGTGGACGTTCTATTTCCTGATGGCGGTAGGATTCTGGAACTTCGTGGGCGCGGGGATTTTCGGCTTCCTGATCAACCTGCCCATCGTCAGCTACTACGAGGTGGGCACGCTGCTGACGCCCAACCACGGCCACGCAGCCATGATGGGCGTCTTTGGCATGCTGGCCATTGCACTGATGGTATTCGTGCTGCGCCAAACGTGCGACGAGGCGCGCTGGCCGGGCATCGAGAAATACATCCGGGTCGCTTTCTGGGGCACCAACATCGGCTTGGCGCTGATGGTCACGATGAGTCTCTTTCCGAGCGGTATCCTGCAGGTCTGGGACGTGCTCCAGCACGGGTACTGGCATGCGCGCAGCCTCGACTACATCGGCAGCGACCGGTCGCGTCTGATCGAATGGCTGCGGATGCCCGGCGACGTCGTGTTCATCCTGTTCGGCGCCGTACCCCTTGTGATCGCGGCGACAAGGGCCTACCTCAACGTCCTGGCTGGTTCGGGACGAGAAGCCGAGAGCCATGGGTCGATCGGGTATGGCGTCGGTGCCGCGAGCACCGCTCTCGCGACGGCCGCGGATGGACGCGCGGTCGAGTAGCCGTCGGTCGTGTCTATCGCATCGGGAAGACCATCATGAGCCCTGCGTTCAAGGTTGGCGACCACGTGCGCTGGAACTCCGAGGCCGGCCGGGTCAGCGGCGTCATCATCAAGATTCACACGCGAGACACCGACTACAAGGGCCATACCCACCATTGCAGCCCCGACGATCCGCAGTACGAGATCCAGAGCGACAAGACGGATCACATCGCTCTTCACAAGGGATCGGCACTGGAAAAATGCAACATCTCCCGAGATTGAAGGAGCCCGCCGTGCATCACTTCAAGATCTACCGCTTCGACCCCGACAGTGACGCTGCACCGCGCATGCAGACCTACGATCTCGAGATCGGTGACGGCGAGCGCATGCTGCTCGATGCGCTGATCAGGCTCAAGGCGCTCGATCCGAGCCTCAGCTTTCGTCGCTCCTGCCGCGAAGGCGTCTGCGGCTCGGACGCGATGAACATCAACGGCAAGAATGGCCTGGCCTGCATCACCAACATGCGTTCTCTGCCGAGCACCGTGGTTCTGAAGCCGCTGCCCGGTCTGCCGGTGATTCGCGACCTGTTCGTCGACATGTCCGGGTTCTTCATGCAGTACCACTCGATCAAGCCTTGGCTCGTCAACGATGCTCCACCGCCCGAGAAGGAGCGACTCCAATCGCCCGAGGCGCGCGATGAACTCGATGGACTCTACGAATGCATCCTGTGCGGCTGTTGTTCCAGCGCGTGTCCGAGCTTCTGGTGGAACCCCGACAAGTACGTCGGTCCAGCGGGGCTGCTGCAGGCCTATCGCTTCCTGGTGGACAGTCGCGACCAGGCGACCGGTGAACGGCTGGACGACCTGGAGGATCCCTACCGGCTGTTTCGCTGCCGAACGATCTTGAACTGCACCGATGTCTGTCCCAAGGGCTTGAATCCGGCCCATGCGATCGGGAAGATCAAGGAAATGATGATTCGGCGCGCTTCATAAGTCCGCAGGCAACCGTCGGGTCGCAGGAGTACCGCTTCCCCTGGTGAAGGAATTTGGCTGCCGGATAGCCGACATTGGCCAGTGTCGGCTTCTGGCGAACTCAGTCGGTCGGCCGCTCTCGGTATCTACCGATCACCCTGAGTTCTTCGGCGCAGGCTTGCACCCTATGGTGCAGTCTGTCGGCCGCCTCGAGCCACGGCGGCTCACGGTATGAACCGTCTGTCATCCGCTCAAGCTGAGGAGTCCCCTCCTCGTGCACCCAGGAAAGGCATGAACGCCTCTCGACAGTACCCCGAGCTCCTTCATTTCGTGGGAGAAGCCACGGCAGGGTTCATGCCGGGGACCGCCGTCCACATCTGGTCAGGCCCTGTCCTGGCCAGCCACAAGTCGAACCCTGACCGATAGCTCTGCAGCGGCTCCGGCAGCAGGCTGCGTCCGTCACGGCTAAGAGAATAGGCCATGCCTTCCCGCCACCACGTCGGTCGGCCGAGCCAGGCGCCGAATACGCCCAAGCGTTCGTTTTGCAGGTGGTGGATCATTTCATGGCGAGTGAAGTATGGCGCCCAGCCTCGATGGCTGATCGCGATCCCTGACACGCCAACGGTGTACGCCGCGTTGCTCGTGAATCCGAAGCGTCGAGAGCAGGAAGCCGTGCTGCAGAAGACAACCCGTGGCGGCGACTGGATAATCCCGACGGATTGGTCAACGAACGCCAAGGCATCCCTGTAAATTGCCTGGGCTTGCCTGAGCCTGGCGGGATCATCGACGCAGACCTCGCCTTCGCACGTCGCACCCGCGAGTTGTGGCGCCACGACTCTGATTGGCTTGAAGAGCGCCCAGGACAGGGCCGGGATCGCAAGTAGTACCAGCGACAACAGAACGCGTTTGCGCATAGGCATTCTCCTGGACTCGATCGAATTGCTATGAGTGGCTACTGATCAATTGGTTCGCTTGAAGCGTACGTCTCGCGGTCCCGGCCGCACTTGGCCCCCTCGATATCGTGCGTCAGTCGCGCCCGATGCGCTTCGTCGCAAAGCGTTTGACGCCGCCGCCACCGGACGCTGACATGGCGAATCCGCCGCCAGGGAGAACGCCGATGACGATCAGCCGCCGATCCTTCCTCGAGACCGCCGCCGCGCTCGGCGCCTCCCTCGCGTGGGTCGCGCCGGCCCGGGCCTCGCAGGTCCGCTGGCGCGAGCAGCGCGACTTGTATCCGCAGGGGGTCGCCTCGGGAGATCCCGATGCGCACAGCGTCATCCTGTGGACGCGGCGGCCGTTCGACGAAGGGACGCGCCATCTCCTGACCGTCGAAGTCGCCGAGGATTCGGCCTTCCATCGGGTCGTCGCGCAGGCGAAGGCGCCGGTCTCGGCCGACTCGGACTGGACGGCGCGCGTCCTGATCGGCGGACTGCGACCGGCCCACGTGTACTGGTACCGGTTCACCGACACCGACGGCAACGGCAGCCGGATCGGACGCACGATCACGGCGCCCTTGCCGGCCGACCCGCGCGCGGTGAACTTCGCCTTCGTCAGCTGCCAGGACATCAACGAGGGCAAGCTCAACGCCTATCGCCGGATGATCCACGAGGACGAGCGCGCCCCTGCCGCCGAGCAGCTCGGGTTCGTCCTGCACCTGGGCGATTTCATCTACGAGGTGATCGAGTATCCCGACGAGGTCAAGACCCGCTACGACCGCACCCTCTACGAGGTGGCGCGCATCCCGGACGGCCACAAGGTGGGCAACTTCCACATCCCGCTGACCGTCCAGGGGTATCGCGCCATCTACAAGGGCTATCTCGCCGACCCCGACCTGCAGGACGCCCGCGCCCGCTGGCCTTTCGTTGCCATGTGGGACAACCACGAATTCTCGTGGCAGGGCTGGCAGAGCACCGTCAAGGCGGGGTCGTTCGAGCAGCCGGGGCAGAGCGTCAAGATCGCGGCGAACCAGGCCTGGTTCGAATTCATCCCCGCGCGCATCGCGCCGCCCGGCGGTTCGCTCGAACGCTTCGATCCCCCGGCGGTCGAGAATGTCCCGGTCACGGACTTGGACGCCGACGGCCTGGGCATCGAGCCGAACAACCTGGTGGCGATCAACAGCCTCCAGGGGTACCGGCAATTGCGCTATGGCCGCTGCCTGGACCTGATCATCACCGACCAGCACAGCTACCGCACCGCCGACTGCTTCGGCGACCCGTCGCTCGCCAAGCTCGGCGGCGAGGAGTTCATGGACATGTTTCCCGAGTCCGGGATGCGGATCCTGGACGGCGGCCGGGCCTTCGACGGCGGCAGGCCGCCCGCGCAGATCGAGTTCAACGAGGCGCGCGTCCCGAACCCGCAGCGCGCGGCGCCGCCGCAGTCGATCCTGGGCGCGCGACAGAAGGCCTGGTTCAAGGACAAGCTGAAGTCGTCGACCGCGGTGTGGAAGATCTGGGGCAATTCGCAAGGCGCGCTCGATTCGCGCGCCGACCCCCAGAACCTGCCGACCGGCCTCACGAAGGAGCCCTAGCCGAAGGACGCCTCCTTCGCGGCCGTGGGCGGCGGCGACTACGGCACCGCGTACCGGGAGCGCGCCGAGATCTACGATCTCGTGCGCGACGCGAAGATCACGGGGTTCGGCATCGTCTCGGGCGATCGCCACAGCTTCTGGGCCGGCTATGCGGCCGCGAACCTGCCGCCCGGCAAGTTCGAGCCGGTCGGCGTGAGCTTCGTTGGCGGGTCGCTCACCAGCCCCGGCGTCATGGAGGCCTACGAGCACAAGCTGCCCAAGGATGCGCCGCTCAGGTCGCTGTTCCTCGCCGATCGCCAGGTGGGCGCGGCGCCGGCATGGACCTACAACATGCTGCTGCGGCACGGCGTGCGCGCGTGCCTCGACTACGCGCGGAACTTCGACCTCGAGCGCGCACGGGCGCTGTCGAACCCGGATCTCGCGCCGCACCTGGAGTTCGTCGATCTGGGCGGACACGGCTACGCGAAGGTGCGCCTGTCGCCCGACCAGATGCGCACCGAGTTCGTCTGCATCCCGCGACCCGTCACGCGCAGCGACCGGCCGGACGGCGGGCCCCTGCGGTATCGGGTGGTGCACACGACGCCGCTGTGGACGAGCGGACAGCGGCCGCGGATGAAGACCACGGTGCTCGAAGGCGACGTCGGGTTGTCGATCTGAGGCTCGCGGCGGTGCGCGATCGGAGGGGTCTGGCCTCTCCTCGAATCGCGCCGGGCCGCCGCCGTGAGCTTGGCTGCACGTCGCGATTCGAGGACAGCCCTGACCTCGATCATCGGCCGGGGATCGGGGTCAGGCCTGTCCTCATGACGCCGGGCGCGTCCTCGCCGGCTGCCTGCGCCCCGGCGGCGACATGAGGAAAGGCCAGACCCCTCCGGCACGGGCCGGCGGCGCCCCCTCGGCACGCGTCGACGGCTGCATCATCACCAGCTCGACGGTGCCGCCGCACGCCTGGTTGCAAGGCCGGAAACCGCCGGGCTGTCACGCGGCCCCGAACATTGCGACAATACGCCCCTTCACCGCTTCACTTCCGTTGCCGCATGTCCTCGCTTCCCCCGTCCTCGACGCCGCCTGAAGGCGACGATTCCGCGCCCGTCTCGCTGCCCGCAGCCGACGCCGCGCACGAGTCGGCGCCCGCCGCTGCTGCCGCTGCCGAGCCGTCCGAGGCTGCCGCAACGGCCGCTGCCGCCGACGCCCCCGTTGCCGGCGCGATCGTCGCCGAGGCCGCCCTGCCCGACGCGACCGCCGGCGACGCACCCGATGCCGCCCCGGTCGACGCGAGCGCCGGCGATGCCGCCGACGCTGCGGCCGCCGGCCAGGCCGGACGCCCGGCCCAGGAAGACGCCGGTCCGCAGCTCAAGAAGCTGTATCCCGCGCTGTTCTCGAACCCGCCCAAGCCGCTGAAGCTGCGCATCCAGGCCGACATCCAGGCGCGCTCGCCGGGGCAGTTCACCAAGCCGCAGCTGTCGGCGTTCCTGCGCCGCTACACCGGCAGCCACGCGTACCTCAACGCGCTGGTCAAGGCCACGCACCGCTTCGATCTGGACGGCAACGCCGGCGACGAGCTGAGCGACGAGCACCGCAACGCGGCCGTCGAGGAGCTGGCGCGCCGCCGTGCGAACACCCAGGCGCGGGTCGCGCTCGAGCAGGAGCAACGCGCCAACCGCGCAACGCTGCTCAAGGAGTTCGAGGCCAACACGCTGCCCGCGGCGGAGTTCGCCGCGGCCAGGGGCGTCCCCGAGGCCGAGCTCGAGCCGCTGATCGCCCGCGCCCGCAAGGAAGCCGCCGAGCCGCCGCCGCCCGCGTTCAATCGCGATCGCCGCGGCCCGCAGCAGCACAAGCGTGGCCCGCGTCCGGAAGGTCCACGTGGCGCGCGTCCGCCGCACGCCCAACAAGCCGCGCCTGCCGCCGAAGGCGACGCGGCCCAGCCCGGCGCGCCGCGTCCTGCGCGCGCCGAGGCCCCCCGCGGTCCGCGCCCCGAAGGTCAGCGCGGCCCGCGCGGCGATCGCCCGCAAGGCCCGCGCGCCGACGGACCGCGCGGCGACCGCCCGCAAGGCCCGCGCGCCGATGGCCCGCGTGGCGATCGTCCGCCAGGCCCGCGCGCGGACGGTCCGCGCGGCCCGAGGCCCGAAGGCCAGCGCGGTCCGCGTCCGGACGGCGCGCGTCCGCAGAACGCGGGCCCGCGGCGCGACGACGATCGGCGCCCGCGCCAGGACGACGGCCGCGCTCAGCGTCCGAACGTCTCGTCGTCGCCGGCCGCGCCTACCGCGATGGCGCTGGCGTTCAGCGCGCTGGGCAGTCTCAAGACGAAGAAATGAGCCGCGGCTGCGCAGCGCGCCCCGCCACCACGGTGGGGATCGCGCGCAGGGTGTCGCGGTAGCGGCCGCGCGCCTCGAAGCGGCGACGGAACGGCGAGCGAGCGAACCAGTCGCCGAGCGCGTCGACGATCTCGCCCGCGATGACGACGCCGCCGCCGGCGCCCAGCGTCAGGGCGACCTGGCCCGCGAGGTCGCCCAGCAGCCCGCAGAACATCGCCAGCGCCCGCGAGCAATGCGGGTCGCGCGCCGCGCACGCGTGCGCGAGCAACTGCCTCAGGCCGATGCGGCGGGCCTTCTCGCCGCGCAGTTCGCAGATCGCGCGGTACATCTCCTGCACGCCGTCGCCGCACAGCACCTGCTCGACGGCCAGTTGCCCGTGACGGCGCGCGAGCACGTCCAGCACCGCCGCCTCGTCGGGCTCGTGCGAGGCCAGCGTGGCCTGCCCCACCGCGCCCTCGAGCAGCAGCCAGCCGCGCCCCAGCGGGGACGGCACGAAGCAGCGCACGTGCAGCGTCGCGCCCGCGGCGATCCACGCCACGGTGCCGCCGTCGTCGTTGCCGTCGCCGCCCACCGCCCGCGTGGGGCCGTGCGCGAGCAACGGCAGCATCCACTCGCTGCGTCGCGCGACCGGGCGCGCATCGGCCGACGCGTCAAGCCGCGAGTGCACGACCCTGCGCATCGAACAGCATCACGTCGCGCGGCAGCGCGCTCAGGCGCACCGGCGTGCCGGCGCGCAGCGCGGCGCCGTCGGGTTGCGTCGTCTTCACGCTGATGGTGTCGCCGCCGTTGGCCGCGGCCTGGGCCGCGAGGCGGCAGTGCACCAGCGTGACGTCACCCAGCCATTCGACGCGTTCGACGCTGGCGCGCAGGCCGTCGCCCGCGTCGCCCGGGACCAGTTGCCAATGCTCGGGCCGCACGCCCAGCGTCCGCACGTCGGCCAGCGGCAACGTGCCGCCCGCAGGCAGCGCGAGCTGCCCCGCGCCCGCCACCTGCAGCGCCGGCCCCTGGGCATCGTGCGTCACGGTGGCCGGCAGGAAGTTCATCTGCGGCGAGCCGAGGAAGCCCGCCACGAAGCGGTTGACCGGCTGGTTGTAGACGGCCGACGGCGAACCCACCTGCTCGATGCGCCCGGCATTGAACACGGCGATGCGGTCGCCCAGCGTCATCGCCTCGACCTGGTCGTGCGTGACGTAGACGATGGTGGCGCCCAGGCGTTCGTGCAGGCGCGCCATCTCCAGGCGCATTTGCGTGCGCAGCGACGCGTCGAGGTTGGACAGCGGCTCGTCGAACAGGAACACCTTGGGCTCGCGCACGATCGCGCGGCCGATCGCCACGCGCTGGCGCTGGCCGCCGGACAGCGCGCGCGGCTTGCGATCGAGCAACGGCTCCAGCTGCAGCGACGCGGCCGCGCGCCGCACGGCGTCGTCGACCTCGCGCTTCGGACGCCCCGCGATCTTCAGCGCGAAGCCCATGTTCTCGGCCACCGTCATGTGCGGGTAGAGCGCGTAGCTCTGGAACACCATGGCCACGCCGCGATCGGCGGGCGGCACGTCGGTCACGTCGACGCCGCCGATCAGCATGCGGCCGGCGCTCATCTCCTCCAGGCCCGCGATCATGCGCAGCGTCGTCGACTTGCCGCAGCCCGACGGGCCCACCAGCACCATGAACTCGCCGTCGGCGACGGCAAGGTCGATGCCGTCGACCGCCGTCACGCCGTTCGCGTAGGTGCGGCGCAGGCCCTGCAACTGGAGTTCAGCCATCTAGCGGCCCGCCTTGTGCTGGGTGATGAAGTCGCGGTACCAGTGCGCGCTTGCCTTGGGCGTGCGCGCCTGGGTGTCGTAGTCGACGCGGAACAGTCCGAAGCGCTTGGCGTAGCCCGAGTCCCACTCGAAGTTGTCCAGCAGGCTCCAGTAGAAGTAGCCGCGGACGTCGGCGCCCATCGCGATGGCCCGCTGCACGGCCGCGAGGTGGCCCTGCAGGTAGGCCATGCGCGGCGCATCGGTGATCGAGCCGTCGGCCGCGACGACGTCGGCGTTGGCCATGCCGTTCTCGGTGATGATGATGGGCGGCGGCATGTAGTCGCGCGTCAGGCGCACGAGGTGCTGCGTCAGGATCTCCGGCACGATCTCCCAGCCCATGTCGTTGACGCCGTGCGGCGCCGGTGCGGGCAGCGGCGGCTGGCGCGTGCTCGTCCAGTGGCGCGTGTACAGGTTGATGCCCAGGAAGTCCAGGGGCTGGCGGATGACGGCGAAGTCACCGGCCTGCACGCGCGGCGCGTCGTCGCCCAGGTGCTCGATCGCGTCGGCCGGGTAGGCGCCGCGGAACAGCGGATCCATGTACCAGCGCACGTCCAGGCCGTCGAGGATGCGCGCCGCCTGCTGGTCGGCGTGCGTCCTCTCGGCGGCGACCGCGGGGGTGTGGTTCAGCACGATCCCGAGCGGCGCCTTCGTGCCCGCGGCGCGCATCGCCTGCAACGCCAGGCCATGGCCCAGCAACAGGTGGTGCGACACCTGCATCGCGGCGCGCCGATCGCGCAGGCCCGGCGCGAACTGGCCGCGCTCGTAGCCCAGCGTCGCGACGCACCACGGCTCGTTGAGCGTGGCAATGGCGGCCAGGCGATCGCCGAAGCGCCGCACGATCTGGGCCGCGTAGTCGGCGAAGTAGCCGGTCGTCTCGCGCGACTGCCAGCCGCCGACGGACTCCTGCAGCGCCTGCGGCAGGTCCCAGTGGTGCAGCGTGGCGTGCGGCGCGATGCCTGCCTCCAGCAGCGTGTCGATCAGGCGGTCGTAGAACGCGAAGCCCGCCTCGTTCCAGGCGCCGCGCCCGGCCGGCTGCACGCGCGGCCAGGCAAACGAGAAGCGGTAGGCATCCAGCCCCAGCCACTTCATGCGCTCGACGTCCTGCGGCATGCGGTGGATGTGGTCGCACGCGACCCGGATGTCGCTGCCGTCCTTGATCTTGCCTGGCGTGGCGCAGAACGCGTCCCAGATCGACGGGCCCTTGCCGTCGCCTTCGGCGTGGCCCTCGATCTGCGCAGCGCTGGTGGCGGCACCGAGCACGAAGTCCTTCGGCAGCGAGGGGAAGGGAAATTCTTTGGAGTTCATGGAAACAGGCGATTTCATTTGACGGCACCGGCCGTGAGGCCCGCGACCAGGCGGCGCGCGGAGAAGACGAAGGCGACGAGCAGCGGCAGCATCGCGATGGCGGAGCCGGCCATCAGCGCGCCCCATTCGGTGTTGTTGGGGCTCTGCATGCTGCGCAGCGCCAGCGGCACGGTGTAGTGCTCGACGCTGCGCATCACCACCAGCGGCCCGACGAAGTTGTTCCAGGCGTTGATGAAGGTGATCAGGCCGAGCGTCCCGAGCGCGGGGCCGCACAGCGGCAGGACCACGCTCCAGAAGGTGCGCAGCTCGCCGCAGCCGTCCATGCGGGCGGCATCGATCAGGTCGCGCGGGATCGCCGAGCCGATGTACTGGCGCATCAGGAAGATGCCCAGCGCACCGGCCGCGCCGGGCACGTACAGCGCGCGCGGCGTGTCGATCCAGCCCAGCAGGTCCATCACCATGAAGTTCGGGATCATGTTCAGGAAGCTGGGCAGCATCATCGAGCCCACCACCAGCGCGAACAGGATCTTCTTGCCGGCGAACTCGTGCACCGCGAACGCGTAGCCGGCCAGCGCGCACAGCAGCAGGTTCAGCGCGGTGGTCATGCAGGCCACGTACAGGCTCATGCCCAGGTTGCGCCAGAACGGCAGGCGCTCCAGCAGCAGCTGCACGTTGGACAGGAAGTGCGTGCCGAACCACACCGGCGGCGGCGACGCGAAGATGTCGGCGCGCGCCTGCGTGGCGAACACGAAGGTGAACCAGAACGGCGCGGCCAGCAGCACGACGCCTGCGCCGACCAGCAGCAAGGTCATCACGCGCGAGGGCGCCAGCGTGTCAGCGCGCGACATCGGCGGCTCCTTCCTTGCCGAACAGCTTGCCGTTGCCGTACGCGAGCGCGGCGATGAGGAAGAACAGCAGCCACGAGACGGCCGACGCGGTGCCGAAGTCACCGTCGGAGAACGCCATGCGGTACATGAACATCGCCGTGGTCATCACGTCCGTGGCCACGCCGGAGTCCGGCGGGATCAGGATGAACGGCTCCTCGAACAGCTGCAGGTTGCCGATCAGCGTCAGCGTGATGGCGAAGAACATCATCGGCTTGAGCAGCGGCAGCGCCACGTAGCGGAACTGCTGCCAGCGCGACGCGCCGTCCAGCGTGGCGGCCTCGTACAGGTCGCCCGAGATCACCTGCAGCGCCGACAGGTACAGCACCACGTTCCAGCCGAGGTAGCGCCAGAACACCACCAAGGCGATGGCGGGCCGGGCCCAGAACGAGTCGCCCAGCCAGTCGATCGGCGGGCCCGGGATGATCGCGTTGATCACGCCGAAGTCCTTGGAGAACAGCGTGGTGAAGATCAGCGCGATCGCCACGCTGGACGTCACGTAGGGCACGAAGTACGCGCCGACCACGAAGTTGCGGCCGCGCTTGAGGCTCATGTGGATGAAGAACGCCAGCGGCAGCGCCACCAGGTGCTGCGGCACGCCCGAGGCCACCGCGAACCACAGCGTGTTCAGCAGGGACTTGGCGAACCACGGGTCCGTGATCGCGTACTTGTAGTTCTCCAGCCCCACCCAGTGCATCGCGGCCAGGCCCGACGCCGCATCCCACTGGTGCAGCGACAGCCAGATCGAGAACAGCAGCGGGAACAGGCCGAACACCGTGAACAGGACGAAGAACGGCGCGATGAAGGCGTAGGGCGCAAGCCGGCGCGCGAGCTTGCGCCAGCGCACGCGGGACGCGCTCGCGCGCGCGGCCGTGGGCGCGTCGGCGCGGGCGAGGGTCGAGTCGGGGTTGATCATCGAATGCATGGCTCAGCGGCGGGCGCGGTGCTCGATCAGCCACTTGGCGTCGGCGAGCGCCTCGTGGATGTCCTTGCCGCGCGCGATCACGTTCTGGTACTCGGCGCGCACCGCGTCGGTGGCCATCGAGTCGTACTTGTCGACGGGGATCGCCGGCACGCGGGCCGCGGTGTCGCGCCACAGCACACCGGCGCGCTGGCCGCCGAGGAACGCGACGGGCTGGTCGACGACCGGGTCCTGCTGGGCGGCCAGCAACGCGGGAAAGTTGCCGAACTGCACCAGCGCGTCCAGCTGGGTCTGGCGGTCCGCGGCCATGAAACGCACGAACTGCCAGGCCTCGGCCTTGTGCTGCGCGTGCTTGGGAATCGCGTAGAACGAGCCGCCGTAGGAGGCGAACAACCCGCCCGGCAAGGGCGCCGAGCGCCACTTGCCGGCAGTGGCCGGCGCGAGCCAGTTCTTCAGGTGGCCGGCCAGCCACGCGCCCATCATCTGGCCCGCGATGCGGTCGGAGCGGAAGCCCGCGACCCACTCGTTGGTCCACATCGTGGTGCCCGCGTCGATGCCGGCCTGGTGCGCGCGCCGGCCGAGCTCGAACGCGCGCACGAAGCGCGGCGCGTCGACCAGCACCTTGCCGTCGCGGTCGAAGTAGATGCCCTGCCCCGGCGGCAGGCCCGAGCGGATGACGATGTCGACGATGTCGGTGCTGCTGGCCAGGATGCAGGCGCCGGTGGCCTTCTTCAGGCGGATGCCGGCGGCGATGAAGGATTCCCAGTCGCGCGTGAAGTCGGCTTCCACCAGGCCGGCCTTGGCGACCAGGTCGGCGCGATACAGCAGCGTGCCCGGGCCGATGTCGGCCGGCAGCGCGCCGAGCTCGCCCTTGGCGTTGGTGGCCTGCGCGAGCGTGTAGGGCACGAAGGCGTCGCGCAGCGCGCCGGCGCCGTAGGGCGGCTGGTACAGGTCCTCGAAGCCGCCGGAGCCGACGAACTTGCCGATGAACTTGAAATCGACGGCCATCACGTCGGGCAGGCCCGAGCCGGTGGCCAGCGCGGTGGTCATCGCGTTGTGATGATCCGCGTACTGCAGCGACACGATGCGCACGTCGATGTCCGGATGCAGCGCGTGCCAGCGCGGCAGCGCGGCCCTGGCGGCGCGATCGAGGTCGGGGAAGGTGGCCAGCGTGATCGTGGTCGCGGCCCGCGCCGGGGCGAGCGCGAAGGTGGCCACGGCGACCGCTATCGCCAGGAGGAACTTGGACATGGGGGAGGTCAGCGCGCGGGGGCCGGAAATACCGCACCGCGGCCCGCCGCAAGCGGCGGGCCGGGGTGCGAAAGGAGCGGCGCCCGAAACGCCGCGGCCCACCAAACTCAGAAGTCGTAGCCGAAGTTCACGCCGAAGGTGCGCGGTGCCATGTACTGCGACTGCCACGTGCCGAACGAGTTCTGCGCGTTGGTCTTGATGCGACCGTCCTCGACGTTCTGCACGTAGGCGTCGACCCACCAGTCCTTGGGCGACTGGTAGTGCACGCCCAGGTCGGTGCGGCTGTAGGCCTTCTGCGTGTCGCCCGGGCCGAGGTTGAACACGCTGAGGTACGTCGCCGACTCGTAGTGGAAGTTCACGCGCGGCTGCAGCTTGCCGCCATCGGCGAACCGGAACGTGTGCTCGTAGCCCAGCTGCATCGAGCCCGTGGGCGAGTGCGGCATGCGGTGGCCTTCGACGTTCAGGCACTTGCTGATCAGCGGATCCGGGCAGGTCGGCAGCGTGTAGTCGTTGCTGCCGGCCAGCAGGTAGCCGATCTTGGTGTGCGTGTAGGCCAGGCCCAGCTGCACCGTGTCGTCCTTGGTCAGACGCGCGGTGAGCTCCGATTCCGCGCCGTAGACGGTCGCGCCCTTGGCGTTGGACGTGGCCAGCGAGTGGGTGCCGTCGGGGTTGGTGACCGGCGCGCTGAACTGGAAGTCCTTGAAGTCCTCGTAGTAGACCGAGTTGTTGAACGTGACCGTGCCGCCGAACAGCGTGTTCTTGGTGCCGACCTCGTAGTTGGTCAGCGTCTCGGGCCCGTAGTGCAGGCCGCCGTCCTGCAGGCCGCCGGACTTGTAGCCGGTGGACACGCTGCCGTAGACGAGGAAGTCCTTGGCGAGGTCGTAGTTCACGCGGCCGAGCCAGGTGGCCTTGTTGCCGGTGAAGTGGCCGTCGTTGTGGCCCGGCCCGTAGCCGATGGTGGACGGATCGGTACCCGGATCGATCGGGGTGTTGGGCGACGTCGATCCGTAGCCCCAGTTGATGCCGCCTTCGTTCTTGCGGTCGTCCCAGGTGAAGCGCGCGCCACCGGTCAGGTGCAGGGCGGGCGTGATGTTCCAGGTGGCCTGGCCGAACAGCGCCTCGGAGCGCACGGTCTCCTTGGGCTGGATGAACGAGCCCTGCCAGCCGATGTTGCCGTCCTGCGTGCCGTTGGAGATCGGGATGTCGAAGCGGATGCCGTTGTCCTCGGCGGCGTAGTACGCGCCCAGGATCCAGTCCACGTCGTGCGTGCCGCGCGACTGCAGCTGGAACTCGTGGCTCTGGTTCTTGTAGTGCGACCAGTTGGTGCGGTCTTCCTGCACCGTGGCGCCGGTGGAGAAGCTGGTGGGCACCGTGGCGCCGCCGGACTGGTCGAAGTCGCCCGAGCCCTTGAAGTCCGAATAGCCGGCCGTGTAGTTGAAGGCCAGGTAGTCGCTGAGGTTCCAGTCGACGCGGCTGCGGAAGGTGTTGACGTTGCGATCCAGGTACGGCGCCACGCTGATGAGCGCCGACCAGAACTTCTCGCCGGGGCGCGGGTTCTGCATCAGGTTCATGTTGGGCGTGCCGCGATCGAGGAACTTCTCGTACGACGCGTTCCACGTGATGTCGCGCGTCGGCTTCCACTTGAAGCTCAGGCGGGCCGCGCTCTGGTCCTGCGCGTTGTACTTGGGGCCGGCCTGCACGAAGGTGTTCGGGTCGATCGGCTGGAACGACTTGAGCACGGGCGCGGGCTTGCCGGCCGCGGCCGCGTCGGCGTTCTGCTGCGCGACCCACGTGTTGTACGCGGTCTGCTGGTCGGCCAGGGACGGCAGGTTGGGCTTCTGGTAGTCGACGTAGCCGTCGTGCTGCTCGTGCACGAAGGCGGCGCGGATCGCGAAGGTGTCCGACAGCGCGATGTTGAACGCGCCGCGTGCGCCCCAGCGGTCATAGCTGCCGAGGCCGGCCTGCACGCTGCCGAAGTTGCCGGCGGTGTCGGCCTTGGCGGTCTGCATGTTGACCGCGCCCACCGTGGAGTTGCGGCCCCACAGCGTGCCCTGCGGCCCGCGCAGGACTTCGATGTTCTCCATGTCGAACAGCAGCGCGGCGGCGCCTTCGGCGCGCGGCGCGTAGATGCCGTCGACGAACAGCGCGACCTCGGGGTCGGCGTATTCGGTCTTGGCGCTGTCGTTGCCGATGCCGCGCATCGTCATCGTGATCACGCCGTGGTCGCCCTCGGTCGTCGCCTGGAAGCTGGGCGACAGGTGCACCACGTCGGCGATCGTCTGGACGTGGGCCTTCTCGATCTGCTCGGCGTTGATCGCCGTGACGGCCAGCGGCGTCTCCTGCAGCGTGGTGGTGCGCTTGGTCGCCGTGACGGTGACCTGCTGGACTTCGCCGGTATCGGCCTTGGCGGCGCTGGCGGCGGCGGCCGGGCCGGCGGCGCCCTGCGCGTGCGCGGCCGTGGCGCCCGCAAGCAGCGCCAGCACGGCCAGGTGGATCGGGGAGGCCAGGCCTCGGGAATTTTGAGAGCGGTTGGTCACGTTGTCTCCAATTTGTGGCGCGTCTTTTTGCGACGTCATCTTCAGGACTCTGGGGCAGGCTCCTTCCGCGTTCCCGATGTCCGGCTCGACATCGCGCTCACGGTCCTCACCTTTCGTTCTTCCGCGGCGCCCGGGCGGGCCCGGTCGCTGCATTTCGCAGCGCACACGGCGTGCTCGACGCCGCGCTCCGCCGCTCGCCGCGCCCGTTGCCGAACGGTCGGAGAGCTGGAATGGGTCGCATGATGCCGACCGATGACAACGCTGTCAACGGTAATCGAACGCTAATATGACAGCGTTGTCTTTTCGCCGTTATGATGCGCTATATGGAGCCGGCGCTCCGGGATCAGGGAATACGCGCAGACGCTCCGGAGCCCGGCCACGAACGATGCGCTGAAAGCAGGAGACACCCCCATGACACCGATCCAGCGCATCCTCATCGTCGGCGGCGGCACCGCCGGATGGCTCACCGCGGCCTTCCTGGCCAAGACGCTGGGCACCGCCGCCGGCGGGCCGCGCATCACGCTCGTCGAATCGGCCGACATCGGCATCGTGGGCGTCGGCGAGGGCACGTTCCCGTCGATCCGCGGCACACTCGCGGCCATCGGCATCGACGAGGCGCGCTTCATCCGCGAATGCGACGCCACGTTCAAGCAAGGCGTGAAGTTCGTGGACTGGGGCGACGTGCCCGGCACGCCCGGCAACCACTACTTCCACCCGTTCAACGCGCCCAGCCAGCGCCCCGGCGCGCCCGAACTGCTGCCCTACTGGCTGCTGGGCGAGGGCCGGCCGCGCGCCTTCGCGGACGCCGTGTCGATGCAGCAATGCGTGGCCGACGCCGCGCGTGCGCCCAAGCGCGCAAGCGATGCCGACTTCGCCGGCCCGATGAACTACGCGTACCACTTCGACGCCGGCAAGCTCGCCGCGCTGCTGGCCACGCATGCGAAATCGCTGGGCGTCGCGCACGTGGTGGACACCGTCGAGCGCGTGCAGCTCGACGAACGCGGCCACATCGGCGCCGTGGTGGGCCGCGCGAGCGGCGCGCTGACCGCCGACCTGTACGTCGACTGCACGGGCTTTCGCGCCGCGCTGATCGGCGCGACGCTGGGCTCGCGGGCCAAGCGCCTGGACGACGTGCTGTTCGTCGACCGCGCGCTCGCGCTGCAGGTGCCCTATGCGGCGGCCGACACGCCCATCCCGTCGTACACGATCTCCACCGCGCACGAGGCCGGATGGACCTGGGACATCGGCCTGCAGCAGCGGCGCGGCATCGGCTACGTCTACTCCAGCCGCCACACGAGCGACGAGCGCGCGGAGCGCGTCCTGCGCGACTACATCGGCCCCGCCGCCGAGGGCCTGGCGCCGCGCGCGCTGAAGCTGGACGTCGGCTACCGCGAGCGCACGTGGATCGGGAACTGCGTGGCGGTGGGCCTGTCGGCCGGCTTCCTCGAGCCGCTGGAATCCTCGGGCATCGGCCTGATCGAGTTCGGCGCCTACCTGGTGGGCTACCTGCTGCCCGCCATGGAGGACCTGGACACCGCCGCCGCCGCGTTCAACGGGATGATGACGGCGCGCTTCGAGCGCATCGTCGACTTCCTCAAGCTGCACTACGCCATCACGCGCCGCACCGACACCGCGTTCTGGCGCGACAACGCCGACCCGGCGTCCTGGCCCGGCTCGCTGCGCGACAAGCTGGCGCTGTGGCGCAGCCGTCCGCCGCACCGGCTCGATTTCGTGGCCGATCTCGAGATGTACCCGTCGTCCAGCTGGCAGTACGTCCTGTACGGCATGGGGTACCCGACCGACCTGGCCGGCCGCCACGCCGCGTGGCCGCGCGTGGAGGACGCCCGCCGCGAGTTCGCGATGATCCCGCAGGTGGCGCAGCGCGCGCTGCAGGACCTGCCCGACCACCGCGCGCTCGTGCAGGCGATGGTGGCCCGCGCCGCGGCCAAGCCCGCCCCGACGAGGCCTGCAATGCCCGTGCGCGCCTGATGCCTGCGTCCCGCATCGCGACGCTGCCCGCCGGCGCCACCACCACCATCAGCGACGTCGCGCGCCAGGCCGGCGTGTCGATCAAGACCGTGTCGCGGGTGATGAACAACGAGCCCGGCGTGCGCGCCGACACCCGCGCGAAGGTGCTGCAGGTGATGACCGACCTGCGCTACCGGCCCAGCCAGTCGGCGCGCAGCCTGGCCGGTGCGCGCTCGTTCCTGATCGGCCTGCTGTACTTCGACCCGAGCGCCGCATTCGTCTCCGGCGTGCAGCAGGGTGCGACGATGCGCTGCCGCGAGGCCGGCTACCACCTGGTCGTCGAGTCGATGGACAACGACGCGCACGACCTGGGCGAGCAGGTGCACCGCATGGTCTCCACGCTGAGGCCCGACGGCATGATCCTGACGCCCCCGCTGTGCGACAACCCGCACGTGCTCAAGGCGCTGCACGAGAGCGGCACGCCCACGGTCCTGGTCTCGCCCGCCAGGCAGCGCAAGGACATGCCCAGCGTGCGCATGGACGACGTCCACGCCGCCGAGGAGATCACCAACCTGCTGATCAGCCTCGGCCACCGCCGCATCGCGTTCATCCGCGGCGCGGCCGACCAGGCCGCCTCGGCGCTGCGCGAGCAGGGCTTCGTCAAGGCGATGAAGGCGGCACGCGTGGACATCGCGCCCGAGCTGGTGATCGACGGCGACTTCCGCTTCGAAGCGGGCGTGGCGGCCACCCACCAGCTGCTCAAGCTGCGCCACCATCCGACCGCCGTCTTCGCGAGCAACGACGACATGGCGCTCGGCGTCCTGGCCGCGGCGCAGCGCCAGGGCCTGGCGATTCCGGGCGACCTGGCCATCGTCGGTTTCGACGATTCGCCCGCCAGCAGCCTCGTCTGGCCACCGCTGACGACCATACGCCAGCCCACGCTGGCGATGGCGCGCACGGCGGTCGACCTGCTCATCGGCACGCGCACCGAGGAAGGCACGCCCGGCACCCGGACGTCCTCGGCGATGCAGCGCGTGCTGCCGCACGAGCTGGTGGTGCGCGATTCGACGGCCGCGCCGGCGCGCCAGGGGCGGCGGGCGCCGCGCACGTGACGAGTGTGAGCGCATGTTGCGCAACGGCCGGGGTTGGCCTGTCAGGGTCGCGAACCACCGACAATCGACGTCGATGGATTCGCCCGATGCCTTTTCCCTGCGCGTGCTGCACGCCGACGACGCGATCGTCGCGATCGACAAGCCCGCCGGCCTGCTGGTGCACCGCTCGGCGCTGGACGCGCACGAGACGCGCAGCGCGGCCGAGCTCCTGCGCGCGCAGCTGGGCGTGCCGGTGTGGCTGCTGCACCGGCTCGACAAGGCGACCTCCGGCGTGCTGGCGTTCGCGCTGAACGCCGAGGCCGCGACCGGCTTGGGCAAGGCCTTCGAATCGGGCGCCGTGCGCAAGCGCTATCTCGCACTCGTGCGCGGCTGGCCGGATGCCCAGGGCGAGATCGACTACGCCCTGGCACGCGACCCCGAGCTGCCATCCGCCGGCCAGCCGCGCCTGCCCGCCGTCACGCGCTGGCGCCGCCTCGCCTGCTTCGAATGGCCCTTCCCCGACGGCCGCCACGCGACGAGCCGCTACGCGCTGGTCGAGGTCGAACCGCTCTCGGGCCGCCGCCACCAGATCCGCCGCCACTTCAAGCACCTCGCGCATCCGCTGGTGGGAGACACCACGCACGGCAAGAGCGCGCACAACCGCGCGGTAGCGACCTGGCTGGGCACGTCGCGGCTGTGGCTGCATGCCACGCGGCTGGAGCTGCCGCCCATCGACGGCCGACCCGGGGTGGCGATCGAGTCCGCGCCGGGTCCGCAGTGGCACCGCCTCCTGGCCGGCGTCCAGGCTTGATGCGGCAGCCCGCCGCCACCCGCGGGGCGGCCGCGTCGGACGTCCGTCAGTGCCCTGGCGTGATCAGGATCTTGCCGTGGCGCTCGCCGGCGGCCGCGGCAGCCACGGCTTCCTTGATCTGGCCCACGTCGTAGGTCGCCTGGATGGGCGTGCTGAGCTTGCCCGCGGCGATCAGGCCGGCCAGCTCGGTCAGCAGGGCGAGCTGCCGGGACTGCGGGGTCGTCCGGAACCAGCGCGCCAGCCAGAAGCCCTTGAGCGTCACGTCCTTGAAGATCAGTTCGCGCGGGGTCACGATGCAGGGCTCGCCGCTCAGCGCGCCGTAGTTGACGATGTTCGCGCCCTCGGCCAGGGTCTGCGCGAGGCGCATGGTGGCCTTGCCGCCGACGGCATCGATGCCCAGCTTGACGGGGGCGCCGTTCGTCGCCGCCTTGACGCGTTCGGCGAGGTCGTCGCCGTCCACGAGCACCACGTCGCCCCCCTGGGCCGTCACGCCGGCCACGGCGGAATCGCGACGCACGATGTTGACCGTCCGGAACCCGCGCAGCTTGGCCAGCTGGACGACGTAGCTGCCCACGCCGGAGTTGGCGCCGTTCTGGATGATCCAGTCGCCCGGCTGCAGGTCGGCGAAGTCGCTCAGGAGGAGCGAGGCGGTGGGCGGGTTGACCGTCAGCATGGCCAGTTGGCGCACGTCGGCGTCGCCCGGCAGCGGGACGAGGCGGTTGGCGGGAACCACCACGTGCGTCGCCCACGTGCCGGCGCCGGCCGGCAGCAGCACCGTCTGGCCCACGGCCGGGCCCGGGGCATCCGGGCCCAGCTCGACGACGCGTCCCACGCCCTCGCTGCCGCCCACGGCGGGCAACGGCGGAAGCATGCCGTACTGCCCGGTCAGCATCAGCACGTCGCTCGGGTTGATGGGCGCGGCCAGCACGGCCACC
>Ga0068855_100001849_pt1 | contig 26328 bp, 26 predicted proteins | sample KBSCornC52_FD_66592 | JGI IMG/M metagenome (GOLD analysis project Ga0068855, IMG submission 66592) | Corn rhizosphere microbial communities from Kellogg Biological Station, Michigan, USA - KBS Corn C5-2 | ecosystem: Host-associated > Plants > Roots > Rhizosphere > Soil ... | reverse complement strand
GGAAGCCGATCACCATCGTGACGATGGGCGATTCGCTGACCGACACCGCGCACTGGTCGAACCGGAAGACCAACTGGCCCGCGATGCTGAAGGAGAAGCTGAAGGCGCAGTATGGTTCCGACGTGACCATTGTCAACCCGGCCATGGGAGGCACGGAGCTCCGACAGAATCTCGTGGTGATGCCGCGCTGGGTGCAGGAAGCGCCGTCACCGGACCTCGTCACGGTCTTCTTTGGCGGCAACGACTGGAACGCGGGGATGCGCGGCCCGAACTTCCTCGCCGCGCAGAAGGACGCCATCGACCGGATTCGGAGGGCGACCGGCGGAAGGGCGGACGTGCTGATCCTCTCCACCTGCCCCTCGGCGGCGAACGGAACGATGTACGCGGAGCTGGCGGACGCCTGCCGCGTCGCCGCTGCCGACCGCAAGGCGGGTTTCGCCGACGTGTATTCCGCCGTGCAGGCGCTGGACGCGGATCACCGCCAGGCGGTCTTCGCCAGCGACGGTGTCCACCTTTCGCCGGCCGGCCAGACGCTCGTCGCCGACGCGGTCACCGCCCAGCTCGCCCCCCGATAGCAGCCGGATCACTTCTTCAGGTGGCGGTCGAAGAAGGCGAACATTGCCTCGTCGGCCCGCTTCGCGTCCTCGCCCCGGAAGCCGTGCCCTGCCCCGTCCAATGTCAGAAGCTCCGCCTCGACGCCGGCCGCCAGCAGCCGATCCACAATCCAGACCGCCTGCTCGTACGCCACGTAGTTGTCCTTCGTGCCGTGAATTGCGAGAGTGGGCGCCGCATTCGGCGTCACCCAGTAGAGCGGGCTGGAGTCGATGTGCCGCTGCCGCTGCTGCTCCAGGTTGCCACCCAAAAAGAGGGGCAGCACCTCGGCGGCGTCCACGCTCTTACCGTACGACTTCGTGAAGTCCGACGGGCCGAAGTAGCTTACGACACAGGCAACGCGGCTCGACTGGCCCGGGTTTCCGCCGTCCCCCTCGAACTGCTTCACATCGGCCGTGACGCCGAGAAAGTGGACCAGATGTCCGCCCGCCGACCCACCCATCACCCCGATTCGGGCAGGGTCGACATGATACTTCGCCGCGTTCGCCCGCATCCACCGGACGGCCGCCTTGCAGTCGTACACCTGAGCCGGAAACTGGTATTTCGGAGCGAGCCGGTATTCGATGGTCGCCGCGACGTACCCGTGCTCGGCGAGCTGCTTCACCATCCCGTCATACCCATGCCGGTCGCCTGCGCGGAAGCCTCCGCCATGAATGCAGATTACCGCGGGGAACGGCCCCTCCCCCTTCGCCGGCCGGGCGAGGTTGAGCAGCATATGTTGGTTGTCCGGGTTGGAGAACTCGACATCGTTCTCCACGACAACATCCTGCGCCACCGCGCGCCCGCACAGCCCAACGCCAAGCAAGCCGAACAACCAAACGATTCGAGAAATGCTGCGCACAGTCGCCTCCATAGAGAATCGATTCAGGGATTACCAACCGGAAGAGGAGTTCGCCATCGACGCGGTCCGTCCTGCACGGACCGAAACCGGCAAGGGAAGGAAGAACGTGTGAGGTACGGGCGAATAACTCGCCAACGGTGCTGCCTGCGGACGACGAGGGTGACGTTGGCGTGGGTGTGTAGGGGCGAATAAATCGCCAACGTCAGTTCCAACCTCCGCACACAGTACCGTTGGCGGTTTATTCGCCCCTACGCCATGGCATCCGCGGTACGCCGCCGCAGCCACGATTGCCGGGCCAGCTACCGTCTGCGACGGTTGGAAGAGAGGAGCTTCTGGGAGTCGCGGTACTTGACCACGGTACGGCGCGCGACCTCGATGCCGCGCTCGTGCAGGAGCTCGACAATTCGGCGGTCGGAGAGGGGCGTGGAGGGGTCCTCGGTCGCGATGATCTCTTCGATCGCGGTCTTGACCGAGAGGGAGGGGTTGAAGAAGAGGTCGAAGGGCACGACCTCCTGATTCGGGAGCTGCACGAACTTCCGGGCCGTCGCGCGGCTGACTGTCGATTCGTGGATATTGAGCTCTTCCGCTATCTTCGTGCGCGTGAGGGCGCGCAGGTATGTGCGCTGGCCCGTTTCGAGGAAGCCCTGCTGCTGGTCGATTATCGCCATCGTGATCAGGCGGAGGGTCTTGCGGCGCTGATGGATGTTCCGAATGAAAAGCTCGGCCCGCTCCACGTATTCGGTGACGTGCTGCTTCTCCTCCTGCGACGCGCGCCCGTTCGCATTCCTAATTCGGTCGTACGCTTCGCGGTAGGTGGGCGAAACGCCGAGCAGGACCGCCTCCGCGCCCGCCACCTCGACCTCGTACCCCAGCTCGGTGCGGCGGATGATCACGTCGGGCTTGATGCTGGAGCGCGTGTTGGTCGGCTTCCAGGCCCACGGCGGGCGGAACTGGCTGGCGGGATACGGGTTCAAATGCGTCCTCACAAACTCAATCGTCTTCTTCGCCCTGTCCACGGATATCGACAGACCGCGCGCGATTCGGCTGTAGCGATGCGACACCATCTCGTCGAAGAAGAATCGAATCATCTTCTCCGCGACCGGATTGCCCTCGCCCTCCTCGCGGAGGAACCGGAGCTGGATGAGCATGCACTCGCGCAGATCGAGCGCGCCGATACCTGGCGGGTCGAATCCCTGAATGACTCGCAGGACCCGGTAGACGTCCTCGGGACATGCCCCGATCTCCATCGCCATCTGTTCCGGCGTGCCTTCAAGGAGCCCGCTCTCATCCAGGTTGTGAATCAGGTACTCGCCAATGGCGTAATCCTCGGGCGGCACGGCGGCCCGGAGAAGCGCGCAGAGGTGGTCCTGGAGCGTGAGCTCGGCTTCGAGGTTGGACACCGGATCGAAGTCAGGTTCGAAATCGATGCCACCCTCGATGTAATGGTCGGGTTCCGGCTCGATGGGCGATAGGTCTTCGGCTTCGCGGTGGCTGAGAGCGAGACGCTGGGAGCAGTGAGGACAGGAGAGAGGGTCGATACAGTCGCCGGAGCAGCCCACCTCCTCGATGATGTCGAGGGCGGGGTTTTCGAGGAGCTCGGCTTCGATCTGCTGGACGAGCTCAAGGCTCGACTGCTGAAGGATGGCGTTGGCCATGATCAGCTTCGGATCGATGCGCTGGGTGAGCGTCTGGCGCTGTTCCTGCCGGAGCAGCATGGTCCCCCTTCGCCCCGGTCACGGTGGCCGGCCGGCGCACAATTGGTCCGGACGACCACTCTACGGGTGTATTACCGATGGGCTGTCCGGCTTATGCACGCCCGATGGGTTCGGGGCGCACAGGCAGCCCGGTCGAGACAGGACGCGTCAATCGATCCGCGAGTGCGCGGCCTCAAGAGGCAGCGGACGCTGGCCCCACGAGGCGCGTACCGGCTATGATTTTCGGCTGCTGAAGCGCCGCGCTAGAGAAGCGCGTTGCCAGAGCGGCTCCAAGCCGGCGGCCGGACCGGTTGATCGGGACGCGGAGCTTCGAATCGGCATCCATTCAGAAGCGCGAATTGTTCAGCCTGCGTTCCCATCGCATTATAGGTCGGAATCTTTTTTCGTGTCAAGCCACTTTTGGCACGATTCATGCAATACCGCGCCAGACGGTGCCAGGAGCGGGTTCGCAGCGGGAACACTGCGCGACGTCCGTGTGAAAAACCGGTAAGGTTCGGGGTCACGCGTGCCGATAATCCCAATGTGCGCATAACGGAACCGTGAAGCAGCGCCGCGGCGCCGTCTCCGCTTTGGACGCATGGACGCACCCACCGCCATCAGATACTTTTCAGGCGCCTCCACGCGCTTCAGACCCGCCCTCCACCGGACCCGCCACGCGTGGCTCCAGGAGCAGAGATCATGCCAGACCAGGCTCAGGGCCTGCGCGTGCTCGCCAGCCAGGCGCGCGCCGCGTTCGACCTCGGTAACTCGGTCGTCGTATCTTCCCGAAACATAGCCCCTGCGCGCACCATCGCCGTGACCAGCGGCAAGGGCGGCGTCGGCAAGACGAACTTCAGCGCCAACCTCGCCCTGCTCCTGGCGAAGGCCGGCCAGCGAGTCGTCGTCGTCGATGCCGATCTGGGCCTCGCCAATCTTCACGTCGTCCTCGGCGTCTCTCCCCGCTACCATCTCGGTCATATCATTCGCGGCGAAAAGTCCCTGCGCGACGTGCTCCATACCGCGCCGCAGGGCTTCGATATCCTCGCGGGCGGCTCCGGCATCGCCGAGCTGGCAAATCTCGGACACATCGAGCGGCAGCGCTTCATCCACCGGCTGGCCGAGCTCGATGATTTGGCCGATATCGTACTCATCGATACGGGCGCGGGTCTGTCTGACAACGTCCTCTCGTTCGTCACGGCGGCGGAGGAAGTCATCGTCGTCACCACTCCCGAACCCACGGCCCTCGCGGACGCCTATGCGACCATCAAGGTCGTCTCGCGGGACAACCCGGACGCCCTTCTGAGCGTGGTCGTGAACATGGCGGCAACGGAAGCGGAAGCGGACGCCACGGCGGAACGGCTCCGGCTGGTTGCAAAGCAGTTCCTGGACATCGACCTGGGCATCCTCGGCGTCATCCTTCAGGACCCGGCCGTCCCCCGCGCCGTCCGGGCGCAGCGCCCCGTGGTCGCAGAGTGGCCCGCCGGACCCACGGCACGCGCGCTGGGTAGAATGGTAGATACGCTCGGCTATCGCGAGAGTAGGCCAGCCGGTGTTCGGGGCTTCCTCAATCGCGTAAGCCACTACTTTCAACCGGCCGGATAAGGCGATAGTAGAAGGCAAATTACAGAAAGGCAGACTCTTCGGTCGCTTAGGCTCCCTCAGAGAGACGAGCTGCTGCTTTCAAGTAGTAAACCGAACAGCCCGTCATGCTGAACGGAGTGAAGCATCCGGCGCACCGTGGCGGCCAAGTTACCGTATACATTGAACTTTGAACTTTGAACTTTGAACTTTGAACCTTGAACTTTGAACCTTGAACTTTGAACTTTGAATTTTGAACTTTGATTCTCCCGGAGATCTCATGCCCGCAGCACGCAAGCTCAGGATAGTCATGGTCGCCGCCGAAGTGGCGCCTTTTGTCAAGGTCGGGGGGCTCGCCGATGTTCTCGGCGGACTGCCGCGCGCCCTCCGCGCGCTCGGCCACGACGTTCGAATCGTCATGCCGTATTACCCCATGGTCCACAATTCCGGCAGATGGGAGCTGGAGGAGATTCTCGGCCCCTGCCCGATTCCTACCCACGAGGGAATGGTCGAGCAGGCGAAGGTCCACCGGACACTTATGCCGCCCTCGCGGCCAGGCGGCAATGACGGCCTGCCGGTCTACATGATCGAGAGTGACCGCTGGTTCAAAGACGCGGATCGGAGCGAGAAGGTCTACACCGGAGATGCGGAGCCCTACATTTTCCTGAATCGCGCCGTAATGGAGCTCGTTCCTTACCTTGAGCGCGGATGGATGCCGGACATCCTCCACTGCCACGACTGGCAGGCGGGGCTCGCCCCGGTTTACCTGCGGACCCTCTACCGCTGCTCGACCGCGTGGAGCGGCACCTCTTCCGTCATATCGGTCCACAACCTGGCCCACAGCGGCGAGTTCGGCCGCGACGTGCTGGAGGCGGCGGGACTCCCGCCGTACCTCTTCTCGTATGACAAGCTCGAATTCTATGGGAACGTAAGCCTGCTGAAGGGCGGCCTCGTCTACTCCGATCAGGTGAACACCGTCAGCGAGACCTACGCGCGCGAGATTCAGACCCCGGAATACGGCATCCGATTCGAGGGCCTCTTCCGGTTCCTCGCAAGCCAGGGCCGGCTGTCCGGCATCGTGAATGGAATCGACACGGCGGCGTTCGACCCGGCGACGGACCCATTGATCCCTGCCCGCTACGACCGCGCCAACCCCGCGCCAAAGGCGATATGCAAGGCCGCGCTCCAGAAGGAGTGCGGATTCGCGGTCGACCCGGACGTGCCCGTCGCCTCCATCGTCACCCGACTGGTGGAGCAGAAGGGACTCGACCTCCTGCGCGATTCAGCCGACAAGCTCCTCGCGCAGCCACTCGAACTGGTCGTGCTGGGAGTAGGGAATCCGGTCTACGAGCAGTTCTTCAAGGAGCTCGCCCGCAAATACCCCGGCCGCGTGCACACGCGAATCGTGTTCGACGCGCCGTTCGCGCAGCGCATCTACGCCGGGTCCGATCTCTTCCTGATGCCCTCCCGATTCGAGCCGTGCGGCCTCGGACAGCTCATCGCGCTGCGGTATGGCACGATCCCGATCGTTCGGAAAACGGGCGGCCTCGCGGACACCGTGGAGGATTACAAAAGCGGAGGGCGCGGCAACGGCAGAGGAAATGGCTTCGTTTTTGAGGAATACAACTCATCCGCGATGCTGAAAGCGGTCGCGCGCGCGGTGGACGCGTTTCACGACAAGCCCGGGTGGGCGGCGCTGGTCGATCGCGCTATGGCGGCGGACTTTGGGTGGGACAAGCCGGCGCGTCAGTACGTGTCACTCTATCGGCGGGCGGTAGCCTCGCCGGCAGTCGAGCGCGCCGCGTGAGCGGGTGGCACGGAACGGCACGATGGAACCCGTAGCGCCGAAGCTCCCCGCCGCTCTCGGATCGACCGCCGCGCTCGTCGTGGCGTGCATCGGCCTGCTCGTGCAGACGTCGCCGCTGACGTGCCTGCTGCGGGCGGCAGCGGCATATGTCGTATTCGCCGCATTCGGCATCGTGATTCGATACCTGTTGGCGGATGATACAGGCCAGGCCCGATCCGCGACGGATCCGGCGTATGGCGGCACCGAGATCGAGGACATCGCGCCGGGAACTTCCATCGAAGATCTCCTCGCGGAAGAGGTCTGAGCACGCAGCGCGGAAGGACCGTTTGGCCGGTGACCCGTCGAGGTCGCGACCCATTCGCGAAAGGCAGAATGAATGAGCGGACAGCAGTTGGCCGAGGCGTGGAGACGATATAAGCAGTCCGGCGACTCCCGAGCCCGCGACGAGATAATCGAGCAGTACGCCTATCTGGTGAAGATCACCGCCGGCCGCGTGGTGAGCAGCCTTCCGCCTAGTCTGGAGCGGGATGACCTCGTGAGCGCGGGCGTGGTGGGCCTCATCAAAGCCGTCGACCAGTTCGACACGAACCGCCAGGTGAAGTTCGAGACCTACGCCATCGCCCTCATCCGCGGCGCAATTCTCGAGATGCTGCGGGAAGAGGACTGGGTTCCGCGCTCTATCCGCGAGCGCGTCAAGCTCCTGGAGCGGACCTATCTCCAGATGGAGACGCAGTACGGCCGTCCGCCTTCGGAGCACGAGGTCGCCCGCGAGCTCAACATGACGCTCGAGGACTTCAACAAGCTCCTCGTTGAGACTGGCCGGACCAACCTGCTCTCTCTGGACGACATTCTCGTCGGCAGCGAGGGGAGCGAGAAGCTCCACCTGGCGGATGTCATCGCCGATGGCGAAGCAGGTCCGTCAACGCAGGTCGAATCGATCGAGATGAAGCGCGCGCTCACGGGTGGGATTGACCGGCTACCCGAGCGCGAGAAGCTCGTCATCGCGCTCTACTACTACGAAGGAATGACCTTCAAGGAGATTGGCAAGATTCTCACCATCTCCGAATCGCGCGTCTACCAGCTCCACACGCAGGCCGTAATTCGGCTCCGCGGCTACCTCCAGCGCGACAACGCCCTTTTCAAGACCTAATCGGCATCATCGGTAATAACTACCGGCCGCCCGGCAGCTCGCGATAGCTGCCGGGCGGCCGTCTGGATTCCGGGGATGAATCCCCTCTCAACGAAACGAAAGCCGCCGTCGCGGCTTGACCCTTCCCCGTCCGGCAGGACGTCTGGCTGAAAGCCCGCGAGACATGCATTTTACATGCATGGTTACCGGGGGCCCGCGATAGCCACATTTCACAAGGTCCCCACGCTCCTCCTCCGTACGACGGAGGAATAGGGCGCGGTGGTCGGGAAATCGGAGGCGAGTGCGCCAAATGGACGAATCGAGGGCGGGGAGAGAATGACAACCGACGCGGAGCCGTACCTGAGCTTCGACAGGGTGGCCGAGTGCTACGAAAGCAGCCGGTACATTCCGCCGGCGATCCTTGAGCAGGTCGCGGAAATGATTGTCGCGGACGGGCGGCTGACGCGGGAATCACGGGTCCTCGACGTCGCGGTCGGCACAGGCCGATTCTCGCGCTACTTGCGGCGGCTCTCCATTCCGGTTGTTGGGGTCGACATCAGTTCCGGAATGCTGGCGCGCGCGGCCGCGCAGCCGGACCCGCCCTTCCTGATTCGCGCTGACGTACGCGCGCTCCCTTTGCGAACCTCCTCGTTCGACGCGGCCCTCGTTGTTCATCTCCTCCACCTCATAGGTGACTGGAAAAGAGTGGTCGCGGAGATCCACCGGGTGCTCCGTCCTGGCGCGCCGCTCTATCTTGGCAGCGAGGCGGGGAAGCACTTCGCCACGCGGTCCATCTACTTCCAGGTCGCGGCCGAATGGAAGCTCACGCGGCCGAATCTGGGCGCGGAGTCGTTCGACGCGATTCTCGATTATCTTGTGCAGACCGGCGCGGAGATAACGCGAATCGATGGGGAGCGCCTGACGTGGACCGCGCGGGCGCAGGTGCGGGAGATGATGGAATCGCTGCGCGGGAATCCCTTCTCGCACCTCTGGCACATCCCGCCGGACGTGCACAGCCTCGTGATTGCGGAGGAGGAGCGGCGCGTGGCGGACGTCTTCCCCGACCCCGAGCAGCTTGAGGAAGTTCCTGCATCGCTCATGGTATGGAAAGCGGCCTGGCGTTGAATTGCGGCCTCACCGGACCGCCGATTCGAGGATCTCGATCGTGCCGGCGTCGGCGTCGAGCCGCGCAAGGCAGCCGAGCGGCAGCGTCATCGGATTGGGCTCGTGGCCGATCGGGAAACCCGTGACAGCCGGCTTTCCAAGTGGAACGATGTAATCCCTCCACACCCGGTCGAGCGTGATGGGCGGCTCGCAGGTCTCCTTCTCATCCCAGCCTGTGACCGTTCCGATAACGAATCCGGCCGCGCGCTGGAGCTGCCCCGCCCGCAAAAGCTGCATCAGCATCCGGTCTACGCGATACACCCGCTCTCCAACATCCTCGATGAGCACGATTCGTCCCGCGAAGTCCGGCGCCTCCGGCGTGCCGGCAGCGGCGGACAGGAGCGCGAGACAGCCGCCCGCAAGTCTACCCTCAGCCCGTCCGGAGACCAGCGTTTTGGCTCCCGCCCCTTCCGTGTCACAGAGTCCGAGCGGCTCGTCGCGCTCCAGCACCGACCAGAACGCGGATTCCGCGGCGGGTGTGAGTCCGCCGCCCAGCGTTGTCAGGACCGGCCCGTGGAACGTTACCATCGGCGCGTGGCGCTCGATGGCGAGGTGGAGCGTCGTGATGTCGCTGTAGCCGATGAAGGGCTTCGGATTGGCGGCGATGGCAGCCCAGTCGATATGGTCGAGAATCCGAACCGCGCCGTAACCGCCCCGTCCGCAGAGAACTGCGTGCACGGCCGGATCGGCGAACATGCGGCTCAGGTCCGCGCCGCGCGCCGCATCCGCTCCGGCAAGATATCCGTGCTGATCGAACAGGTGATCGGCGAGCCGGACATGGTATCCGCGCTTCTCGATGGCCGCGATTCCGGCGGAAAGTCGCGCGTCGCGGATGCCGCTCGACGGCGCGACGATCCCGATGGTCATGCCCGGCTGGAGGCGCGGCGGGCGGATGGGGTTCGTCACGGGCGAGTATCCCCGCGTATTAATCTCGGGCTGGTCCCGTCCGCGGCCGTAACGAACAGCTTCTGCGCGCCGGATACGGTCGCCCGCACGCCGATCATGCGGCCGTCGCGCGACCAGGCGGCCTCGATGCCGTCCTTCCGCGGGGAGACATCCACGACTGTCCACGCGTCGGCCATGCCGCCTGGGACGGAAGCGAGCGGCAGCTTCTGGATCTGACGAGCGGATTTCCCGTCCATGCTGACCGTGTAGAGCACGGCCGAGCGGCCCTTCGCGCCGGACTGAATGGCATAGAGCAGCATGTGGGACCCGTCGGGCGAAAAGTCGACGTGGTCTATCGATTCGGGCGCGGTTCGGGGATCCGGATTGAGCGCGGCGACCCGGTCGGGAAACGGGAGCCGCGCGACATTGCGCGATGTGAGATCGTAGGCGTAGACGGTCAGCAGAATGTAATGGAGATTGGCGCTCCGCCGCGCCCAGACCAGCTTCTTTCCGCCTGCGTAGAGCGCGAGACCCAGCACGTCGCCGGTGGTAGTCACTTTCTTCAGCTCGCCCGACTCTACCGTGTAGACATTGTGATCGGCGCCGACGAAGGCCAGGTCGTCCGTGGTGGGGAGCCAGACCATCGGGGATGCCGGGGAGACAGCCAGCTTCGCGCGAAACGCGATCCCGTTCTCCACCAGGTTGTACCAGACGAGCTCATTCTCCGCGACAGTTTCGCCTCGAACGCAGGCAAAGCGGTTCCCGTCCTCCCGCCAGGCGAACGGCTGCCTGAATCCTCCGCCAATGCCGCGCGCTGTGGACGTCGCCGCGTTGTAGAGCCCGAGCTCGTTTCCCGCCTCCGTGCGGTTGAGAAAGGCGAGAATTCTGCCCCGCGGGGACCACTGCACGAATCCGACCTTGTCGGCAGCCCGGACCGAGACTGGCGCGCCGCCGTCGAGCGAGCTGATGTCGAGCTCGCGGGACCATTCGTAAGCTATCTGCCTGCCATCCGGCGAGAAGTCGATAACGCCCGCGCGGGCATGTTGCGGGAGGGCGGGAGAGTAAACGGCGCAGCATGAAGCCGCGAACAGCAGACGCCGAATCGTGAACTGAGTTGGCATGGAGGACCTCGGATTCGTTCAGGCGGGCAGCGTTGACGTAGTGGTGATTCCACGGACCGGCGTCAGGGTCCTTCCGTTCGGCCATCCCGGTGCGATTTGACGGCCGTATCGGTCGTTGCTATACTTACCCGGCGCGCTGGTCATTCCCGGTGGCTTGCAGACTTCGCGCCGAGCAACCGAGAATCAGGTAGTACAGCATACGCGGTGCGGTAAAGAGAGGCAGACATTGAATCGATTGACAGTTGCGCTGTTTGCGGCGACCCTGGCGGCAGCGGGTATACAGGGAGCTCGGGCGGACGACGGGATGGCGGTCCTGAAAAAGGTTCAGCAGACGTACCTCGGATTGAAATCGTATTCGCAGAAGATTACTGCGACGAATGTCGTCGTTGTGAGCGGCCGGCGGCAGGTAGTCGGCCAGGAATCGGAGCTGCGCTACCAGCAGCCCAACCGGACATTCATTCAGGTCTCGACCCCGAACGTGGGCACGTTAACGACCTTCAACAACGGTCGGGAGATGTTGGTCTATCGTGGCAGCTCCAACACCTATCAGAAGCGGCCGGGCCAGCCGACCGTCAAGGCGTACGTCAGGGCGCTCAGGGAGTTCGGTATCGGGACCATGCTCGACCCACTCGCCTTCCTTACGGGCGAACCTGTCCAGACGGCGCTCGCGTCCGCGACTGTCAGCGGCAGCGAAGCGGTCGATGGCGTGCCGTGCGAGGTGGTGGTGGGACGGCTGACGCCTGCTCTCGCCAGCAAGGCAAAGTCGGCGACCGCGACCTTCTGGGTTGACAAGAGCGCCAATCTCCTGCGCCGGGTGAAGATCGCTGTGACCGGCGTTCCTGCAACGGCCAGGGTCCGTGTCATGGTGCAGGGCAAGCCTGTAATTAAATCGATGCCCACGACCGTGGATCAGACGACGACAATGTCAATCCACGATGTCAAGTTGAATCCGCCCCTGAACGACGCGTCATTCACGTTTGCACTGCCAAAAGGAGCTACCGAGCAGGCCGCGGCCGCCGGTGGTAAGAAGTAGAGCCTGCTCCACGCGCCCGAAATCGACTTCCCGGCAGCTGGATGGGAGGAGGGTGCCGGGCCCGCGGTGAAATCTTCGTGCGTCAATCCGACAAAGGAGTGAGGCATGACCGAAGAGCGACACGATTCTTCCCCGGCGATTTCAAGACGCCAGTTCATAAAGACCGCGACGACCGTTTCGACCGCCGTGATGATGCCGGCGGTCGTTCCCGCGTCGGCTCTCGGACGCGGCGGACGCAAGTCCCCCGGCCAGAAGATCAACATCGGCATCATCGGCGTCGGCTACCAGGCGCATGGGCACCTCAACGCGCTCATCCGTAATTCCGACGTGCACGTGCTGGCCGTCTGCGACGTGGACCGGACGCGCCGCGAGGACGCGAAGAAGATTGCCGACACCTGGTATGGCGATGACATCGGCAAGGGTACGTACAAGGCCACGGATGCGTACTCCGACTTCCGCGAGCTGGTCGCGCGCAAGGACATCGACGCGGTCCTCATCGGCACGCCCGACCACTGGCACATCATCCCCGCGATGGAAGCGGCGAAGGCGGGCAAGGACATCTACTGCGAGAAGCCGCTGACGCTCACCATCGCCGAGGCGCACAATATCATACAGGGCGTGCGGAAGCACAACCGCGTGTTCCAGACCGGCAGCCAGCAGCGCTCCAGCCAGGAGTTCCGAATCGCATGCCAGGCGGTGCGCAACGGCCGAATCGGCAAGGTGAAGCAGGTTTACGTCACCGTCGGCGCCCCGTCGCGACCCTGCGACCTGCCGGAAGAGCCGATGGAGCCCGGCCTTGACTGGAACATGTGGCTCGGGCAGGCCCCAATGCGCCCCTACAACTCCATCCTCAGCCCGCGCGGCGTACACCAGTTCTTCCCCAATTGGCGCAACTACCGCGAGTATTCCGGCGGCCAGATGACCGACTGGGGGGCGCACCATTTCGATATCGCCCAGTGGGGCCTCGGCATGGATGAATCCGGCCCCATCGAGATCATCCCGCCTGACGACCCTTCCAAAGGCGTCGGCGTGAAGTACATCTACGACAATGGCGCCGAGGTGATTCACGGTAACTACAAGGACGAGGACGGCGAGGAGCGCGGCGGCGTCCACTTCGTGGGCGAGACGGGGGTCGTCTACGTGGACCGAGGGAAGCTCAAGAGCTGGCCGGAGTCGATTGTGAAGGAGCCGCTCGGCGCGAGCGAGAAGCCGCTCTACGTCTCGGACAACCACCATCAGAACTGGATCGACTGCATGAAGTCCCGCCAGAAGCCGATCTGCGACGTGGAGATCGGCGCGCGGTCCGTCACGGTCTGCCACCTCGGCAACCTGGCGTACTGGCACGGCCGCAAGCTGAAGTGGGACCCGAAGAAATGGGAGTTCCCGGGCGACAAGGAGGCCAACGGCTGGCGCGACCGCGAGCGCCGCGCCCCCTGGAAGCTGCCGACGGCGTAGAGTCGTGATCTCACGCAAGGACGCAAACCCGCAAAGAACAGGAAACGCAAAGGACACGAAGGGGGAATCAGCGGTGATTCCCCCTCTCTTTCTGCGGAAGCGAAGGAGTCGCGGCAGTAATCGCCGAAAATGATCGTTAGGCTAACTATTTGTTGCAACAACACGGGCAGGCGATTCGTCTATGCACGTGTTGGGTCACTGGCTCCTGGAGCGTGAGGTCGAGCGATGCTGACAATTCGAGGCGGCAGCGGCAGTCCATTTTGTGATGGCGTATCGCGGCGCGAGTTCCTGAAGATCGGCGGACTGGCACTGGGCGGCATGGCCCTGCCGGAGTTCCTTGCGGCCGAGGCGAAGGCGGGAATCCGGTCGAATCACAAAGCCATCATCATGATCTTCCTGCCGGGCGGGCCGCCGCACCAGGATTTCTTCGACCTGAAGCCGGACGCTCCCGCCGACATCCGCGGCGAATTCAAGCCGATCAAGACCAACGTCTCCGGCATCGAGATAAGCGAGTACTTCCCGCGCCTCGCGAAGATGGCGGACAAGTACACGATCATCCGATCGCTGGTCGGCGCGCGCGATGAGCACGCTTCCAATATCTGCAATAGCGGCTACACGCTCGCCGAGATCAACCAGAATCACGCGCCCTGCCTCGGCTCGGTCGTCTCCCGCCTCCAGGGGCCGGTGGACCGCACGGTGCCGCCCTTCGTCGGCCTCGCGCCGAAGATGGGCCACATGCCCTGGGCGGATCCCGGCGACCCGGGTTTCCTCGGCCTCGCGGACGCGCCCTTCAAGCCCGAGGGCGAGCTGATGAACGACATGGTCCTGAACGGCATCTCGCTCGATCGCCTCCGCGACCGGAAGGCGATGCTGGCGTCGGTGGACCGATTCCGCAACACGGTCGATTCGCTCAGGGGGATGGACGCGCTAGACCAGAAGGCCTTCGACATCCTTACCTCCAGCAAGCTCGTCAATGCGCTCGACGTGACGAAGGAGGACCCGAAGGTCCGCGAGTGGTACGGCAAGGGCACGAATCAGAATGTGGACGACGGCGGCCCCTGCTGGAACGACCAGTTCCTCATCGCGCGGCGGCTGGTGGAGGCGGGCGTGCGGTGCGTGACCCTGGCGTTCGGCCGGTGGGACCACCACGGCAACAACTTCGCCCAGCTCAAGCGGGACCAGCCGAAGCTCGACCAGGCGCTCAGCTCACTGCTTACGGACCTGCACAACCGCGGCCTCGATAAGGATGTCTCGGTGGTGGTGTGGGGCGAGTTCGGCCGGACGCCGCGCATCAACAAGGATGGCGGCCGCGACCACTGGCCGCGCGTCTCCTGCTGCCTGCTGGCGGGCGGCGGCATGCGCACCGGACAGGTCATCGGCTCGACTAATCGCTTCGGCGAGGAGCCGGACGACCGCCCGGTCCACTACAAGGATGTCTTCGCGACGCTCTACCACTGCATGGGAATCGACGTCGCCTCGACTACCGTCCCCGACATGTCGGGCCGCCCGAACTATCTGCTGGAGGGCCATGAGCCGCTGCCCGAGCTGGTGTGAGTGTGGAGTGCTGAGTATTAAGTGTTGAGACGGCCGGGGAGAAGATTTCCCCGGCCTTTCTGCGCTTCCCCGCTTCGACGTTCTTTCCAGTTTCGCGGGTTCGGAGATTGAGCGCATATCCTGGAGTGAGAGGCGGAAATCAGCGGAGGGGTTGAGTCCCTTAGTCGATTGCCTGGGAGCTGGAGTGAATTCCAGCGGCGGCTGACAAGCAGGCAAGCTACGGCTCCGGGCGGCTCTGCGCGATTATCACAGAAAAGCTCTATATTTTTTTCCTACAATCTTGACATCCTTACTGCAAAATGCTCTACTTGAATCCGATGCAAGAAGCAAGCTTGGATGTCAACCCATGCTATCATTCTGAAGGGGAGGATTGAATGCCGACCCAACAACAGGAACGGTTAAGCGCGTCGTGCCCGAACCAAGATTGGCTCGGAATCGATCTTGGCGATTGTGATTACTTTGTCAGGCGATCAGATACGGACCCTCGCATTGCGCATAAACCGGAGCCAATACCAGGAGAAGAGAAGCGATACAATCGACCATCACCGGCTATGCATCGTGCATATGCTCTGGCTGGGGAGTACAAGAAGCAGGGATGTGACGTAAAGCGAGATATCGCGTATTCCGTGCACCGAATCATCCCTCCTGGCGACCGTCCGTTCTACATATTCGTCGAGTTCGTTAGTCGATTGGCGAGCGAGCCTGGCAAGCTGCCGCCTCTCGAGACGCGGCCCTCGAACGCGCGACCTGCCGATGAACTTGCATACGTCACACAGACCGTGAGGGTGGATCGTAAGGCGATGAAAGTATATCGTGCACTTGCGGAGCGCGATGACCGGCAGGTCTCCGACCTCTTGGAGGAGATTGTCGCCGCGTACCTGCGTGACGATGGAGGACCCAATGCAATTCGGCGAAAGCAGATTGCAGTGCTAAAGGAACTTTTCGAACTGCAAGAGCCCACGTCATCGACCCAAGTGGCCCAGTCGTAACGCGACGCCACACAAAACATAGTTGAAGCGCGGCTTGGAGGAGTACTCCAAGCCGCGCTTTTTTCAATGCTGCAAGTATTGGCAGGAAACCGTCGCGAGAGAGAATTATTACTTGCAAAGGCGACGAACGTGTGAATCCACTACGCGGCGAGCCGGGCAGCAAGAAGCTTGCGCGCCTTTGCCTGCAATATGCTAATTGCTTGAATGGTCTGCACGAATGTCTCGTGTTCGGCCCGTTCAGCCGCCGTTAGTTGCCCCTCAGTGTTCTTCTCTGCGAGTGATTCGATCCGTTCTTGTAACTCCTCATCGGCTCGCAGGTTTATGAGCTCCCGAAGCGCGTCGGGCGTGAGGCATCGCGCAACCGGATCGAGCAGACGGTCAATCGCTGGAATGCTCTCGGTAGTAGTCATAGCTGCATTGTACCATTGGCCCCGCGGGCAGGCAGGGACCACTCGCCACCGGTGGCGACGCGCATGATCTTCTCCGGGGTGGATTCCGCGCGGGAGAGCTCGCCGGCGATTGTGCCCTCGTGGATGACGAGGATGCCGTCGGTGTTGGCCCGGGCAGGACGTGCAGCGTGTGCGAAATGCCGCAGCCAGCCGTTAGACCTCAGATCCAGGCGGCTCATCGCGTGCTTCGAGGGGCTGCTGTTCAGGCCGTGCGCCGATTTGACCTCGGAGAAGCAGTATCTCCATCTCCAGCCGCAGAGATTTCAGATCGGACGCGGACAATTACCGAGTGCGTTGCAGCTCCATAACCATCCGCTCCGCCACGCGCGTAACCTCCGCCATGTGGAGACGGAGATCGTTCATCTCGCGCCTAAGCTCGGCGTTATCGCGCCGGAGGTCACGATTGTCCTCTTGCACAAGACGAATGGCTTCTCGGTTTTCCTGATTTTGTCTCGCGAGCGAGAGCAACTGTCTGGCAAAGTCCCGTATCTGTTGCCATGCGCTCATGCGGCGGCCAGCGCGTCGATGGCGCACTGAACCCGCTTCACTTGATCCGTGAGATCAGCATCCAGGGCCGTACCCTCTGCCCGCAGTAGGTCTGACTGCGTCCTGTAAATTGCCGATTGTTCGCGAATTGCAGTCAGTGCGGATCGTTCGGCCGCTGACTGTTGAAGGGTCTGATCGACGTTCCGCAATATGGCGGCGGTTTCCACCTGGAGCTGATCATCCGTCAGCACACCATCGCGAGGTGTGATTGTGTCACTCATGGCGAATATCTCTCAGCGAAAGTCTAACACATCCTAATCAGACTGGCAACGCCGCACGCGCAACCACTTCACGGCGCCGATTACTCGCCGCCGGTGGCGAGGTGCATGATCTTCTCCTGCGTCGCTTCCTCGCGAGAGAGCTCGCCGGCGATTGTGCCCTCGTGCATGACGAGGATGCGGTCGGACATGCCGAGGACCTCGGGAAGCTCGGAAGAGATCATGATAATGGCGCAGCCGCGCTTCGCGAGCGCGTTCATGAGCTGGTAGATCTCGGTCTTGGCGCCGACGTCGATGCCGCGGGTAGGCTCGTCGAAGATGAGGACCTTCGAATCGGTGAAAAGCCACTTGGCGAGGACGACCTTCTGCTGGTTGCCGCCGGAGAGGTTCTGGACCGTCTGCTCGATGGTCGGCGTCTTCACCAACAGGTCCTTAACGTATTTGGACGCGACGCGCCGCTCCTCGCCCGCCTTGATGAAGTTGAGGAAAGAGAGTTGGTCGAGATTCGCGAGAGTGATGTTCTCGCGGACCGCCATGCCGAGCACGAGCCCCTGTTGCTTCCGGTCCTCCGTCACCAGCCCGATGCCCCGCTTGATGGCGTCCTGCGGCGACTTCACCCTGATGGTGCTTCCGAACAGCTCGATGGTCCCTCCGTCGTAGGGGTCCGCGCCGAAGATGACGCGCGCCAGCTCGGTCCTTCCTGCTCCGACCAGCCCAGCGATTCCCAGTACCTCGCCCTTGTGGGCCGTGAAGCTGATGTCGTGGAGCACGCCCTTGCGGCTGACGTTCTTCACGATGAGCGCCGGATCGCCGATCTCCGCGGCCTCTTTCGGAATCATCTGGGTCAGCTCACGGCCGACCATCAGCCGAATGATCTCCTCGCGCGTGAGATCCTTCAGGTCGCGGGTGGCGATCCACTTGCCGTCCCGCATGATGGTGACGCGATCGCAGACCTCGAAGATCTCCTCCATCCGATGCGAGATGTAGATGATGGCGACGCCCTCGCCGCGGAGCTGGCGCATCAGCTCGAAGAGCGCCTTCAGCTCGTGGTCCGTGAGGGTGGCGGAAGGCTCGTCCATCACGATGATCTTCGATGCGCGGCTTGTCGCCTTCCCGATCTCGACCATCTGCTGCTGGGCGATGGAGAGGCGGTTGACGGGCGTGCGGACGTTCACCTTCACGCCGAGCTTGTCGATGATCCGCTGGGCTTCGCGGTACATGGTCCCGAAGTCGACGAAGCCGGGCAGCGCGGCGCGGGGCTCGCGGCCGAGGAAGATGTTCTCCGCGGCATTGAGGAATGGGACGAGATTGAACTCCTGGTAGATGATGGAGACGCCGAGGTCCATCGCCTTCTGTGGGCTGTCGATGTGGACCGTCTGGCCATTGAGCAGGATCTCGCCGGAATCCATCGGCTGGGCTCCCGCGAGGATCTTCATCAGGGTGGACTTGCCCGCCCCGTTCTCTCCCACGAGCGCGTGAATCTCGCCAGGCCGCACCTCCAGGCTGACGTCCTCCAGGGCACGGACGCCGGGGAAGGTCTTGGTAATGTGGCGCATCTCGAGCGCGAGCGGCGGTGCCGCGACGGCGGTAGTCAAGGCAGTATCTCCAGTTATTGGATGTCGGACGTTGACCGACGGGGCGGCCGTCCGGATAGCTCACATCAATGGTCGTCGTTCAGGACCCTGGACAACACGTCCTTTACGAATTGCGGTATGGACTTACCCTCGAAGTCAGCTTCGCGCCGAATCTGATCATACTGCCCGACTGCCTGATCCTGCCAAATTATGTCAACTCTGCGGATCGCCTTCATGGCGACATGATCATAGGCTTCGGGAAACGCCCAGTAGCACGTTCGGCAGATGGCAGGATCATGAAGGGTTTGCCAGTTCTCACAATGCTCGCAGGACCACGACTTCGCGCGGTTCGCCGAGCCGCACAGCAATATGAATTCACTCGCATCCGCGGCGGCGGGCTCGCCGGCCACCTCATATGGAATCCTGTGATCGATCTGAAGCTCGGCTTCGGCCATTGGTTCGAGGTAGATTGAGCATTTCGCACCATGTTCAGCGATCAGCTTCTGCTTCAATTCTCTCGCCAAAGCCGTGCGGCCCGACAGTCCGCGGAATACGATTGTAGTTGGATCGCCGAACCGGTAAGCAGCGATGCGGCGTCCATCGGGACCCTCTACTCGATACATTTCAAGCGGTATGCCCTGTTCCCGCACGTCCCGTGCAGCCCGCGGAGGATGATTGTATCCATAGAGCGTCTTTAGCTCGTCGGTCGTGATATGCCCGCGTTCGAGTATGTGCTCGATAACGATACGTGGACGCTTCGCCGTCACCGCCTTACAGCGCACGATAAAGTCATGGGGCAAATCAGCCATATCGAGCCCGCGTTTCAAGCAGCGTAAGCTGTCGCGCGGTAGTTCGCCGATGAACAATTGGCATAGCGCATACCTCTTCCGCGAGCGGACGGGACAGGTAGAGCGACTCCACCGTTTCCGCATTTCTCCCTAGCAGCGTTGCCTGCGACGAGCGGCCAGCTTCCAATTCGATGAGCGTAAGGTCGAGGTTCGACGGAAGTGACGGGCCGAACGTCTTGTCTCCAGTCCGCCCGTCGTAGCTCACTGCAAATCGCACGCCGCGTTCGTTGAGGTCCGCCAAGGCGCTGACAAAATCGGCCGCCAACACAGAGGCAAAGTAGCGTGGGTCGCGATCATTACATACGCCCTGGTATGGCGGATCCATGTACACAACATCTTCGCGAGTGACTTCCGCAAGAACGTTCTTATAATCGAGAGCGGTTATCACCGTCCTGTCACGCAGGATTGCTGACACACCGAAAAGGTTTTCGCGCATTGTGTGCGGGCGAGTACCGCGCCTTCGCTTGTCGGGACTCTGGTTGAACAGCCCGTCGGAATTGTAACGAACGGACCCTTTGACGCAACGTGCGAGCAAATAGAGCAAACGCGCTGGATCCCTCGATGTGTTGAACTCATCCCTCACGCGGTAGAAGTGAGCGATCGTCTCCTGTTCCTGCTCTGCCCAAAGCGATTCGTAAGCATCCGCGATGCCAATCGGATTTCTGATAATCTCGCGCAGGAGTGCTGCCAACGGCGCGTTCGCGTCATTCAGCCAGAACTGCCGCGCACGTCCGCGTGCCGCGCAAGCAAGCGATATTGCAGCTGAACCCGCAAATGGCTCGACGAGACGGTCCATTCCAGATGGCAGATATTTCAGGATTAGCGGCGCAAGTGACCGTTTGCTTCCCTGGTACTGCATCGGATGTGGGATTCTCATTAGTCAGGCCCCGTCTTTTGTTGAGAGCGAGAGAGAATATCCGGTCTGTAGCGTGATAATGCCTCTGTAGCCGTGCCAGCGAACGCCGGGGAAGGTCTTGGTGATGTGGCGCATCTCGAGCGCGAGCGGCGGTGCGGCGACGGCGGTGGTCAAGGCGATCTCCGGTGGGAAGTGCTGAGTGCTGAGTATTGAGAACGGCAGGGACATTTTAGCAGAGCGCAGGAGGCGGGTCAAGGCGCGCCCATGTTTTGGAGCACAGCCCACGGACATTCGGCCGTGGGCTGTGCTCCAACCTGTGGTAGTACGATTCGCCGGGATGGGTCAGGCTGCGGTTTTTGTGCGGGCACGATTCTCCTGGAGCAGGTCATGGACGAACTGGTCCAGCGTGACCTTTCCGCGGATGAATTGCGCTTCGCCGCCCTCGGCCGCGATCTCGCCCCGCCCGAGCGCCGCGCTCATGCCCTGGAAGAAGCGCGCCACCGAATCGGAGGCTCCCATGTTGCGCATTGCGGGAACGATCTGGTCTTCAGGGACCGGGGCGACGCGGACCGGCTTGCCGACCGCACGAGAGAAGGCCTCCGCGACTTCGTTCATGCTGTATTCCGCCGGGCCGGTGAGCTCGATGGCGCGCGTGGCCGATGGCCGTTCGATGAGTGCCGCCGCGGCGGTCTGTCCGATGTCCTTCGCGGCAACCATCGGCAGCTTCCTGTCCGGCGCGAAGAAGGACGGCAGGACGCCTGATTCCAGTATTGAGGGCAGAAAGCCGGCCGTATTCTCCATGAAGAAGGAGGCCCGGAGCAGCGTGAAGGGTGTAGCGAGGGACCGGAACGCCTGCTCGGCCGCAAAGTGCATGGTGAAGGGGCCGTTCGGCAGGTGGGCTCCCCAGGTCGAGAGATAGACGACATGCGCAAGCTTGTTCTGCGAGAGCGCGTCGGTCAGCGCGCCGACGAACCGGCGATAGTGGGCATTGATGTCCGGAGCCGTCATATTCGGCGGAACGAGGAAGTAGAGGCCGTCCGCCCCCTTTAGGGCTTGCGAGAGCGATCGCGCGTCGTCCAGCAAGCCGACCGCGACGTCGGCGCCGCGCGCCCTCCACGGCTCGCCCTTCTGCTCGTCGCGCACCAGCACGCGCACCGGCTCGCCCCGGTCGAGGAGAGCCGCTGCCGCCTCACTGCCCGTGTTTCCCGTCACCCCCGCTATCAAGTACATCGTGTCCCGCCCTTTCCGCGCCGATCTGGCGCATCGCCGGTCAACTGGGCGTCCATACGATTCCTGTATCGGCGCTGTTCCGCGATTTGAATGTTCGCTCTTGTTTCGGGCAATTACGAGGATGCCGCGGACGGCGGGACATGAATCGGCCCGCGCGTGTGACATGCGCGGGCCGTGGTGATGCGGTTCAAAAGGGGCTAGGCGCGGCGGCGGCGCAGGATACCGGCGGCTCCGGTGAGGGCAATCCCGCCGAGCATCGCGAGGCTGCCGGGCTCCGGAACGGTCGATGCCACGCCCTGGCGAAGGTCGACCGTGCTGCCAGTCGTGATGGTCGCCGTATACGAGCCGGCGGGAAGTACACCCGTCGTGATGCTCGTAGTTCCGGCCTGCTGCAGAAGGGTTTCGCCCATCGAGTCCTGTGAAGGATTGTGATTTAGGGTTTTCGGAGAGCTCGTAAAGACCGTGATGTGGTCATTGTTCTTGATTACGATGTTGTACGAGTCGGATGCCACGACGACCCCTCCGGACGCGTCCATGTTATTGAGGTCCAGGGCATCGAGGTAACTGAAGCCGATCGTCACCGCGCCGGCCGTGCCAACCGTAAACAGCACGTTCACGCTCATTGAGGCCGCGCTGCTGGCTCCGCCAACGGAGGTTAGATACGCTTCGGCGACTGCGTTCGTGGCCAGCGACGCGAGCGGGGTCGCGATCAGCGCGTCGCCGCGTGCGTAATCAGGACTCGTCTGTCCCTTCGCCGAAAACGTATTCTCAAGCGGCTTCCCCTCCGGCCCCTGGAATGCCTCCGGGACGTCCGGCAAACCTGTCGTTATTACTACACCGGATCCGTTCACAATAGCGCTGTCCGACGAACTTGTCGTGGACAAGCTCGCCGTTGCACCCGTAAACGTGTAAGAGCTGGTCTGTATCGTCGAAAAGCCGTAGACCTGCGCGCGAGCCTTCTCACCGGAACCGGTTAGCACGGCGCTCAACGCGATTGCCGCCACTACAGCGATCTTGTGTCTCCCCGAAATCATGAACGTTCCCCTTCGAATCGATACGATAGTGTGATCTCTGTATGCACGGCAGGCTCATCGATCCGGCACGCGTACCAATCCCGCCACGCGGCCAGCCTTGATTCCGCAACTGCAAGAACTGTGCCAATTGCCGGGCTGGTCGAAACGCCGGGCAAAAACCCGGTAATTGAGGCGACATCCGCACATATATCGCGGATATGGATGGGGTGGCCGGCTTATTCGACTCGGCGGACGTTGGGGGTCCAGAAGATGAAGTCCGTGTCGACGGTTTCGCCGCCGAGGGAGTCGACGAGGAGGACGATCTGGCCGCGGTGATACCAGGCGTGGCCGTGAACCTGTGCGAGCATCTCTTCGAGCGGCCAGCCGTATGCGTTGCCATCCTGCCATTTCCAGGTGAAGTCCCTGGTGAGCTCTTCATCGTCCAGGTCGTCCAGGAACGCAGTCCACTCGGATTCGACCGCCGACCGGAGGGCATGGAGGTCGGTGAGGGTCACGCCTTTGATTACCCAATCCCCTTGATTCCGGCCGGATCGGACGCGGTCGAGCCAGTTGCGGCGGGCGCTGAGGAGATGGGACATGAGCTCGAGAGCACGCTGCCAGGCCGGATCGTCTCTTCGGTCAATGGGTACCGAATCGAGCATCTGCAGAATCTTGACGTTGCAATCCCGCTCGTGGTCATACCACGTTCTAAACCGTTCTATGAGCATGCGATTCTCGCCCGGACTAGCAGTTAATAGTAATCCTCGACCATGACGAGGCATGGCTGGGGGGAGTTGATGTTCAGTGTGTAGTCGCCCGCGCCGGTGAGGGTCGTGGTCCCCTGTTTGGAGGTCGTGGTGGTGGCGATGGTGACGGGCGTGGGGCTGCCGTCGCTGGTGAGCCCGATGGAGAAGCGGCCTGGCGCGCCGGCCGGCGGTTTGGTGGACCACGTGATTCGCCACTGGCTCCCGCGGACGTTGAACGACGCGAGGCCCACCGTGCCGACGGTCTTGAACTTAACGACCTTGTGCCAGATGGGGAGCGCGGCCGCAGGCTGGGCTGCGCTGGTTGGGCCGGCGGGTGGCGGGTTCGTCGCGGCGGGAGATGTCGTCAGCGGGGCAGTAGCGGCGGGGGCGCTTGCCAGCTCCTGGTCGACCCTGGCGCGGAGCTGGCGCGCGTATATCCAGCTACCGAGGCCGATCACGACCGCGGCCACCAGGACGGCGATATAAGGCGTGAGGGGCGGCGTATCGGAGGGGGGATTCCACTGCTGTTCGGGAATCGGGATCGGGTGGAGCTCCGGTTCCGCTTCTGGCTCCGGTTCCGGCCGGCCTTCGGTGACGTAACGGGAGACCACGAACTGGCAGTACGGGCACTCGCGCACGGATCGAGGCACGTCGCGGCCGCATCCGGGACACTCGCGCATAGGCTCGGAAGCGGCGGTGGCGGCGATCTCAGCCGTGGCAGTAGGTGCGGTAGTGGCTGACGCGAGCGGCGGCGCGCTCTCCGCCGGCGCTGTCGCCTCCATCGCATCTGCGGCCTGCGCGGCCGGACTCTTCCTGGGCCGCCTCTTCTCGGGCGTTCCCTCCATGGCGTTCCTCCTCTTTCGCCGGGATGTCTGCATGGTCCCGGCCCTCAGCAGTATTGCCAGCTACGTTCGTCTGTGCATTCGACACCGCACCGGACGCGTCCTGCTTAATTCTCGCGCCTGCTCGGTCGCACCGATTCGGGGACGTGCATTACCGCGCCTCGCCGTACCCGACCGCCGGGCCGCGAGTTCAATTGACGGGCCGGGGAGCCGAATGTTATACTAACCGGACTTCGCCCGGGTGGTGGAACCGGCATACACAGCAGACTTAAAATCTGCCGCCGCAAGGATTGCGGGTTCGACTCCCGCCCCGGGCACCGACGCGGCTCCGGCCCACCCGCAAGTCCGCCTGTCCGCCCAACGCTTATGTTCGTACCCACGCGCGACGAGTTCATACGGTCCGCCAGCCAGGGCAACCTGATCCCCGTCTACCGGGAGATCCTGGCCGATCGGCTCACGCCCGTCTCCGCGTTCGAGAAGATCGCGGATGGCCCCGGCGCGTTCCTGCTGGAGAGCGTAGAGGGTGGCGAGAATCTGGCGCGCTACTCCTTCCTCGGATCCGACCCCTTCCTGACCTTCCGCTCGCGCGGCCGCACCGTGACCATCGACGAGTCGGGCGAGACGCGGACCCTCGAAGTCCCGGAGGGGGCGGACGCGCTCACGCTGCTGCAGGAGCTGTTGGGCCGCTACCGGTTCGTCGAGACGCGCGGACTGCCCCGCTTCTGCGGCGGCGCGGTCGGGTTCCTCTCCTACGACATGGTCCGCTACTTCGAGCGCATTCCCGACGACACCCGCGACGACCTCAACCTGGACGACTGCTGCTTCCTCTTCACCGACACGCTCCTCATCTTCGACCACGTAAAGCACCACCTCAAGGTCCTCTGCAACGCGCGTATCGACGGCGACCCCGGCGCGGCGTATGACAAGGCGGTCGAGAAGATCGAGGCGCTCGTCGCACGGCTGCGGACGCCCATCCTGCCCATACCGAGCCCCGCCAGCACGATTCGGATGGACGTTCAGGCCAACATGAGCCAGGCGGACTACGAATCGGCGGTCGAGCGGTGCAAGGAGTATATCGCGGCGGGGGACGCATTCCAGGTCGTGCCGTCGCTCCTGTTCTCCATAAAGGTCGATGCGTGCCCGTTCGAGCTCTACCGCGCCCTCCGCTCCGTGAACCCGTCGCCTTACATGTACTACATCGACCTGGGCCGGCGGCAGGTGGTGGGTTCGTCCCCTGAGATTCTCGTCACCGTCGAGGACGGCACGGTCACTGTGCGGCCCATCGCCGGCACCCGCCCTCGCGGCGAGACAGCAGCCGAAGATACGCGACTTGCGACCGACCTGCTGGCGGACGAGAAGGAGCGCGCCGAGCACATCATGCTCGTCGATCTCGGCCGCAACGACATCGGGCGCGTGTGCGAGTACGGCAGCGTTACGGTAGACGAGCTGATGGTCATCGAGCGCTACTCGCACGTAATGCACATCGTCTCGAACGTATCGGGCCGGCTGGCGCAGGACAAGGATGTCTACGACGTCACGCGCGCGTGCTTCCCGGCCGGGACCCTGACCGGCGCGCCGAAAGTGCGCGCCATGCAGATCATCGAGGAGCTGGAGCCCACCCGGCGAGGCCTCTACGGAGGCGCGGTTGGCTACTACAGCTTCAACGGCGACATGGACTTCGCCATCGCGATTCGCACGATGCTGGTGGATGGCGACACCGCCTACGTGCAGGCCGGCGCCGGAGTCGTGGCCGATTCGGTGCCTGCCATGGAGTACCGCGAGTGCTGCAACAAGGCCCGCGCCCTCATCGCCGCCATCGAGATGGCGGAGGCAGGACTTGAGTAGGGCAACTGGTCAATTGGTCAATGAGCGGCCATTCAGTTGACTAATTGACCAGTTTACAAGTTGACCAATGCAGAGGGACGCCGTGTTCAGAATCGTTCCGCAGTTGACGGTGGCGGATATCGGCCGCTCGGTGGAGTTCTACCGGGAGCGGCTGGGGTTCTCCGTCGTCATGCAGGACCCGCCGGACGAGCCCGTCTTCGCGGCGCTGGAGCGGGAGGATGCGAGTCTCTTCCTGGTTTCGGAAGGGTCACGCGAGGAGCCGTACCAGCTCGAGGACCTTAAGGCGAACAAGCGGGGCG
>Ga0068855_100001848_pt1 | contig 26340 bp, 27 predicted proteins | sample KBSCornC52_FD_66592 | JGI IMG/M metagenome (GOLD analysis project Ga0068855, IMG submission 66592) | Corn rhizosphere microbial communities from Kellogg Biological Station, Michigan, USA - KBS Corn C5-2 | ecosystem: Host-associated > Plants > Roots > Rhizosphere > Soil ... | reverse complement strand
GCGGTCACCATCATCAAGACGCTCGCGGTGTTCTTCGTGATCGCCGTGTACTACATGACGGGCCTCGTGTAAGACTGTGCATCGGCGGCGTCCCGCATGCTGACAACGGGTAAGTTTGAGTTTGAAATCAAACTTTGGTGTTCCATTGACACCTCGTTGCACAGTAAGATTGACCGGAATCTCTAAAATCCGGCGATGCTGCGCCACAGCACAATATGTGTTGTGGCGTCTAAAGCACTATTGGAGCTAAATCGCCGCGAGCAAACTAGTTGCGCCCGCGGCGTTTTTTGCGTCACCTGCCGTCACCCTCTCAAGACCAGATGCGCAAACGAAGCGCGACAGAGCTAAACCATAACGTCACCGGTCGATTGTCGGCAGGGGTGAAGGCCGCCCGGCTGGCGCATCATATGTCTTTGGTCAACTTGGCTGAACTGACGGGTATCAGCCGGAACACCTTGTGGCGGATTGAAAACAGGAGCTCAAACGTCCGCTTGAGCACAGTCGATACGCTTGCGGAGTGCTTCCAAATCAATCCTAGCCAGTTGCTCGTGGCCCGTCCGGCTGACGGGCGCCTAAAACGACGATTGCCTTTACCGGAACTCGTGGCCCGGAACATTACGCAATATCGCGCGGATGCAGGTTTGTCGCAGGAGTCTCTCGGAAGCGCAGCAGGACTTGCCAGGAACTACGCCTCCTTAATTGAAGTCAGTGCGCCGGATATAACGATTGAGACTGTGGGAAGCATCGCTCGCGCGCTCGGAATTGACGCCTCACTTCTGCTCGCCGACCCTCGCGAAGGTGCCTCTTGACGACGGTTGAGAAGCCTCATTTGCGCCAGCCTCGCTCACTGTGCCACCACCTAGTTACTGCGTATCACAATGCCAACCACCTCGATGACGGCGCTGTGTACATCGCGCTGACCACATGGCAGCGCGTGCAGGGCACGAAATTGTCGCGAGTATAGACGGCTACTTTTTGCGTGACCCTCACCCTCGAAAGCCGACCATCAATGGTGAAATTCTTCATGGGCGGTCTGCAACCCTAGCAGACCAGTAATGCCCTTCTGTAGCTCGTAGGGCCAGCCGTGTAGGCACCCCGACCGTAATATTCGCGGGTCCGATGGGCCTGACAACCGCGGCCGGGCAGGTAACCTCCAGCTCGAACGGCCCGTAGTCGCGGCCGAAAACCCTGACGTTCAGCTCCTGGTTGAAACGAACCGCCCCGGGCTCTTGACTGACAATAAGCTCGTGTAGCGGCCCGGTCGGTTCACTGGGCACGAGGCTAATTTCGACCGTGGGGTCATCAGCCTTATCAATATCAATCATCGCAAGCAACTGCGAGATATCACCCTGGTCGCGCAGTACGTCACCAAGGTCCGCTGGCATTGCAAGACCTAGGTCGAAGAAGCCGTCCAGCTTCCTGAGATTGTCGACCTCGGTCATGAAGGCACGCAATATCCGGAACCGCTCGCCGCCATCGACGATGCCCGAGCCAAAGTCCGATTCAACACCCTCGTGCGTGTACTGGACTCGTACCGGGATGGGCTTAACCGTCAATTGAAGAATCTGCCGCAGCCGCGCAAAATGGGACAACTGCCGAATAGGTTTCCGCTCCCATGACCGGAAGTCGAAGTTCATCGTGAAATCTAGGCTTTTCCCCGCAAAATGGGCAGTCACGGTCACGCTCAGCATTGCGCCAAGGCAAGAGCCAGTGAAGCGAAAGCCCTTGTTGCCGTGCGTCGCGTTTCCGGAAAACTCGAGATACAACGGCACGCTCGCATCTGAGTCTAAGACCACTGTCATCGTAATTGGACGCGGTTGACTTGACACCTGCAGGCGAGTCACCGCAACGTCCCTAGACGGGAAGAGCGGCGAACCCTCCATCCGCACGTCGAGCCCCTCAAAGACTTGGTCTCCGCCGTACTCCATCAACTCGCGCAGCGCCTCAACATCTTGACGCTTGCCTCGCGTTCCGACCACGAGCCGCCCCTCAACCGACTCTCTTGCCATCAGTTCGTACACAGGCCCTGTCTCGCCCATACGCACCGATACGTTGAAGCGTGGGTCGAGTCTCTCTTGGCGTACTGCCTCCTGGCGACAAAAGACGGCCACCGCTCGCTGGATTGCTGTTGGTGTCTGCAGTGCAGGGAGATGGCTGCCAGGAGGTCGACCTGCACGCGTGCCGGCCTGCCATTCCGCATCCGCCTTGATACGCAGCAAGTCCGCAACTTCATAGGCGCCAGGGTCCCGGTCAATGAGGTCCGCGCATGTTGCACACGCCCAGAGCCCGTTTTCAATAGCGGAGCGCTGCGCAGGCGTCTGGTTCTCGTCGTAACGTGGACCGCCAGGCGCCGCGGCCTTGATGTGTGCGGCCTTACCTAATGAAAACCGCTTGTCCGTCGTGCCCGTTTTTGGACCGAGTGTCGGGGCGTCGCAGACCGAACAATGGAAATTCACCCGCTCGGCAAGTGCCTGTTTTACTTTCGGGCTGAAGTCGTCCCTCGCTTTTCGGGTAGTGGTACCCATTCTCTATCGCTGTTTCCTCGTAGTTGTCGCTGGCATTTTACGTTTGCCGCCTGTACCTCACAGGCGCATCAACCTTCGTGGTCTATATCTTCAGTGAGTGCCGCGCGGGTCACTCCAGCTTTCGAAGCACTTCCGACCCATAGTCCTTCGGCATCCTCGCTGGCCCCCACGATGAGCATCAATATGCAATTCAGGTCATGCTTTGACTTCGCGTAGATGCCTTCGATTTTGTGGATATCATCGGGTGATGGTTCTGGGTACGGTTCGGGATGCGAATGCCAGTCTCCGACGTAATGAAGCCCTTGAGCGTACAACGACTCTATCTCCCGCTGCTCTTCGCGCCTCGATGGCCAGAAATATGTCCTGCCTCGACGAGACTTCGACGTCGGCTCAGTAGCTTGCAGAATCCTCATCCTGTCAGCCTCGAAGCGAGCGAAGAGCTGCCCGCCTGCTTCATGCGAAAGACTGTCCAATTGCCGATGACGATTGAGCGTCTCCAGAACCTCGTCGGCCAATTCGACCAGGCCGAACTCGGTCAGATAGCACTTGCTCATTGAGCCGGCCCTGCCTCTTTCGAAGGGGCCGCAAGCTGGTTGCGATATACCTTCTGAAAACCGTCCCCATCAAACACGTGCCTGCGCCAAAAAGGAAGTATCTCTGCACCGGTGCGCAGCAGATTTTCGTACGTACCAATCCACGTCCATTCTTGGCCCGTCGTTATTTCCCCGGTTGCAACGGCCAACGCAAGGCGGACGGTCATCGCAGCAACCTCAGCTGAAGCAGCAGATGAAAATGGTTGATAGAACGCGCCGCACGCGGCTTCCCGCGGCATGTCACCGGGGACTTTTGCGACCTGGCGAACGGCCTCTCCGTATTCATTCAATACCCACAGCAGGGATGCGTTTGCAGAGACGAAGGTCGCATGCCCCGCGACTCCAAAGCGCTCAAGCCACGTGAAGATGGTAGGCGGGATGTCGCCCTTCTCGAGCAGGTCATTGAGTTCCGCCTCAGAGAGCCAGTCTCCTGTCGCACTGATGACGAGGTCAGCCTTCTCAAACGAACGCGGATTGTCTTCATATGCGCGCTGCCATCTGTGCGCGACTGCATGCACCGTATAGTCCACGTATCTTGCGCAAATTTCGTCACGCAGCGCCTCAGCCTTGTTCCAGCCGATGTATTGCGCGCCCAGCGAATGCCGGCCAATGTTCTGGTACGTCAACAGGTCACCATCCACCAGGGTCATCTCGCGGACGCCTGCCTGCGCGAGCAGGAGTGCGGTCGTAGCGCCAAGTGCTCCGCAACCGATGATGACAACCTTGAGCTTGCGCACAGCGCCATCGACCTTCCCGGTTGTCCGCTCAACGAGAAAGTCGCTGTCTGCCCGTACAACCGCAGCGCGTGAGGTCGGAAACCTCGCCTGTACAAGCCGGGCATGCAGCAGCTCCGCCGGTACCCGCCAACGATTCCGTCCTGACAAGAATGCCTGACCGCGGTTTAGAGGATGCGGAAATCGCTGCAAAACAGGCGTCAATGTGGCGCCCATCACGGGCCGACCATCGTGCTCAAAACACCATACGATGACTATGTCCTCGTCCATACGAATGGACGAAAGCACCGGTTCCAGCGATTCCGGACAACGGTCGCGAAGTAGCCCCAGTAACTCTGCGGAGTTCGACGGATAGTCGACAGGATAGAGCGGTTCGCGAAGGCGCACAAATGTCGCTTTGCGGATATCCCGACGTTTAACCGGACAGCCGCGCTTCTTGAACCAGTCCTCGATGCCATCGGCGGAGTCGGCCACCATCACGCTCTTCCCCATATTCGCCGTGTAGACAGTCCTCGTCTGTGTGAAGTCGCTCAGCCAAGCGAAGACATCGCGCATGGCCGAGTTACTCAACGTCCAATATGTCTGGAACTCGTCGAGGAAGTCCGTGCGGTTAACGCCGGCCTGAGCGTCAAGATATGCCCGGACTGCCTGTTCCACCAGATGAACAGCAAGCTCGCCGGTGACGGGGAGCCGCACTGGCGTAGATGACGGCAACAAGCAAAACACCCCGTCGGATTCCAGGTGGGGAATTTCACACGGCTCGGGACGTCTGCTGACTGCGACTCGCGGCACCTGGAAAGCGTGCTCGCGTTCCAGCGCCACGATGAGCGGCTCAGGTAGCCCCAACTCTTCGCCAGGGATGCGCCACCCGCAGGAGAAGCGTCGACCCGGATACAAGCGTGCAAGCGTGGCACTATCCACCTCAAGAGTGCCCGGCCATCGACCGGCCAAGCACCCGAAGGTCGGAGACTGAATGACGGCCGGAGCAATCGGCTCCGTCACGGCTTCATGCATACCGTCCTTCACCACCTGATTTGACAACGGGACCTGCAGGCTGCCGAGACTCAGTGGACACGAATCGCGCGTCCGCCTTCTCTTTCTCTTCTTTCTCGAGTTCTTCGATTTCGTCATCAAAGAACTCAGTGCAGAAGAACCACTTCAACGCCTTGAGGGCCTCGAGGTCGGTAGCCCGGCTGTCGTTGAGCGGTGCAAGACGGTCGACTGCTTCGTTGAGTTTTTCGTGAAGGCTCACCATGTTCGGGTCCGACGCCGTCTTCGTGACGGCTTCATACTGCGGGACCGGCCGATACACCGTCTTGTTGTAGTGCAATCGGTTACGAATGGCCTGCACCGTTTGAAAGAGAGCATGGTCTTCGCGGTCGGGATACCCGCCTCTCGGATAGACCTCGTTGGTGAGAATTGACAGCACGAATCCGCTGGGCAATGCCCACGACGAGCGGCTCTTCGACCATGCTTTCAGCAGGCGAACCATGCGGCGCATCTGACGTCCATCGACGGTGTCAGGGCTCTTTTGCACAACATTGTCCTGGAACCATTCGGTGACCGCCTCCGGGTCAGAATGCTTCCAATTGGCCGCTGCGAGTTCGTATTGCGCATTGTCGCCTTCACCGGTCTCACGGTAGACGGGCATGTCGATGGTGAAACCATCCTTGTAGTACACGCGCACGCAGTTTTTGAGCACTTCGGGCGCACGCTCGAACGAGTTGTCGTAGTTCAATGCATCGCGCACCATACACTTCGCGTCATAAGCTGAAAACTCGCCACCGCGGTCACCGACGAGCTTGTCTTCGTGAAAGACCACGCCGTTGTCGATATCAGACGTGATGTAGTTCGACTGAACCATCGTGTGCATGGCATACGAACCCTGCTTGACGTATCGGTCAACTTTCGGCTTCTTGTTTCGCTCCAGTCCACGCTCCAGCCGCTCTTCGCAACTGCGACGGCGCTTGCGCATGTCCGACTTCGTCGTCTCCGTCAGCGCGACTTCGGACTTGAAAAAAGCAAGCAGTTGCTTATTGACGTTCGCCATTATTGTTCTCCAGACTCGGTTGCGTTCGGTTCGCTAACGGGTTGAATTCCACGAAAGAACTCGCGAATGAGCGGGTGCGTGGGGTTTCGTTGCGCAGTTGCTGCAGAAATATTCTTGTCCGCAGCGTCATGAGCCAGACGGGTCAGCAGCTCAAGAGTCTCCTTGCTGGGATTATCGAGGCCGAGATGCTTTGCCTGCTCGACGGGTACGTCGGCGTCCAGCAGCCTGACGTATTTCACCGGACGGTTTGCGGTGTCCGCAACTGCCTGCGTGACGTAGTGGTAGGCAAAAGATTGAGCGTCAAGCGCAACCTCGACAATGCCGAGGCCACCCTTCCACCCCAGCAGCCCGCGTCCCCCGTCCCTCCCATTGAGCATCTTCCCCTTGAATGGGGGGCAAGTGCTGACAGACATCAGCTCAATCGGCCGGCCAGGCTCCGCCATCGTCAGCGCCTCGGTCAATGCGACGAGCGAAGGATTGTTCGCCCACAATCCCCCATCGGTGAACCAGTTCGTCTGGTTCGCATCACCCGGCTTCGCTATAGATTTCAGCGGAAATACGATGGGCGCAGCCGCCGACGCCATGCAGACGTCAACCAGCTTGTAGTTGTCGTCGCGATGCAAGCGCGCGGAATGCGGCGTCTTGAACACCCAGGACTTATTCGTCTCGACGTTCAACGTCGGGATGCAAACGGCGATGCCCCGGCGCTCGTACATCTGCTTGACCGTCTCGTCTCGAAGCACTTCTTTGAGCGCAACTTGCAGTGCGCCGGGAGTATTGGCCGGCTTACTGAAATGCTTCCAAATCCAGGCGGTCAACCCCAGCTTGCCCGCGGGGACCGGGTTTTGAAAGATGCCCGCGGCTTTCTCGCGAAACAGCTTCGCAACCTTCGTTAGCGGCACCCCAGACGCGAGAGCCACGGCCAGAATCGCGCCGGTGCTCGTACCAACAATCATGTCGAACTGCGCGCCGAGGTCGAAATCCGACGATTCGGGTGCGCCGTCCTGCGCCGCAAAACGTTGGGACAGCTCGGCCAGAAGCACCGCGCTGTACAAGCCACGCACGCCTCCTCCATCGAGTGACAGCACTCGGTAAGGTTTACTGTCGTGCATTGTCGTTATTGAAGAGAAGGTAGTTTTGACTGCCCTCACTTTAAGCTGAAGAAGCTCCGCTCGTCAATTACCAACTTTTTTCACGCCATATATGGCGTGTTATCATCCATCACCATAGTTATCCACAGGACGGACTTCGAATGAGCATCTATGAGATTGCTGGATTCGATAGCATGAATGATGGGGAAATCGTTCATGAGATTGGCGACCGAGTGCGGGCGGAGCGCATTCGCCAGAACAAGTCGCAGGCGGAATTCGCCGCAGCGGCACGTATTCCGCTGCGGACTTATCAGCGATTCGAGCGTAATGGCTCAGGAACCATCGAAACGTTGGTTGCGGTGCTTCGTGCCTGCCAACGCCTGAGAGGACTCCAGGTTGCACTGCCACAACCGACCCTTCCGGAACGTCGAACGCCGTTGTCGCGACTGACGCCACCTCGCGTTCGGCGCAAATACACGCCCGATATCGAACAGGAATGATGCGGTTTAACAACCGCAATGCGAAGAAGGGCAAATTGGAAGTGCAACAAAGATAAGGAACAGCACAATGCTCCAAATCAGTACGGGGAAATTTTTCAGCACCGAAGACATGCGGGAGACAATTCACCGCGGCGTGTTGTATTCGAACTTCCAGATTCGCCCTGATGGATGCATCACCACGAAAGCGGGAACGCTGTCCGCTGCGGCGCGGTGGCGGGACGTCCAGACTTTGGTTTGCGAGGTCATCGAACGTCAGCCCAATGTTTGGGTACCCGGCGCGATTGTGTCGGTAGGCCCGGATACCTTCATCAACGACTTCGCGGCGGTCGCCTCCTTCGCCCTCGAACGGTTGTTCACACCGGACCATGACCTCGCGGTGCGACTGCTAACCTCACAGCGCCCTCCTCTCGGCATTCCTAGGCCCCCCCCAAAATATGTGTCGAAGACGTTTGACATGGACGCCCCCTACGACCCGGAAGCAGAGGCTCGCCTGACGAACTTCTTCACTGACCTGCTTAGCCTGGAGCGCAAGTCGTTCTCTGCTGCGATGAGCGCAATTCGACGATACGTCACTGCTCTTCACCGGCTATCCGACGATTTGGACCTCGCCTATACGCTCTTCGTCGCGGCGATAGAGTCGCTTGTGCAGAAATTCCACGGCACCGCACCCATGTGGGAAGACGTTGACCCGCGAAAGCGCAAGCCAATCGAGAAGGCGCTGGAAAGAGCACAATCCGACGTTGCAAACGCTGTACGGGCTGCGATTCTCAGCAGCGAACACGCGGCCCTCGGACGAAGGTTTCGTGAATTCTGTTTGGACCACGTGGGCGAGCAGTTTTTTCGCGATGACGCAGCGAAATCAATTCTTCCGCCGGGGAAAGGTGACCTGACAATCGCACTTAAGCACGCGTACAACATTCGGTCGGAATACATTCATACCTTGAAAGCAATCCCGAGATTGCTTTCATCTCCCCACACACTCGCCGAGGTCACGCAAGTTGACGGCAGTCCGCATCTAACCTTCGAGGGCTTAGCGCGGGTCGCGCGCGCGGTGATTCATGAGTTCATCCGGCGCGCACAGAGAAGCGAGCGTGAAGAGTACGACTACCAGAAAGATTTTCCCAATGTCCTAATGTTGCCATTGGCGCCGAGTATGTGGATTCACAATCCGACGCCCCTTACAGTCGATTCAGCGTATATATATCTCAACGGATTTCTCCAGGAAGTCGAGCACCAGCTGCTAAATCCCGACACGCCCATTACCGACATCCGTAAGGTAACCGAGAGAATTGACAGCTTGCTGCCCGGTATTGCGAAACCCGAACAACGTCTCCCGTTGGTCACGTTGCACTTTTGGTTCTCCCATTGGCTCCCTCATAAGGAAAGGGAAAAGGCGATAAGCCGACTCGGCACATATGTCGGCGAGCTGAACGCAGAGTCCGCCGAGGCTCTTTTCCTGTACGTGTATCAATGTCGGCTGCCACCCTGGCCAGCGGAAACATGCGAAGCTCTGTTTAATACGTATTCGAGATTCCGGTACAGGGACAAGCGCCTGAACGCTGGAAGCCTACTCGGTGCGGCAGGGCTTCTCGCCATTGCAGAGAAGTACAGATTGGCAGAGCAAGATACGGAGGCACGCCGGCTTATCGCCCGGGCAGTCGAAGAATTTCCGGGCATGGTTAGGTTGCGGGAATTCGAATCTCGATTGGGCGAAGAGTTGCCGACGATTGGGTGGTGGGAAGTGTTACTACCCGAACGCGCAACCAGTGCGGAGTCGAAAAATTCGGCGGCGAGAAAGAGGCTAACCAAACTGAACATACGGCTGCGCCCATCCAAGAAGCCTCGCGCACCGGTACGTCGTCGTGCAGTGCCGCGAACTCAGAAAAAGAGCTGACGCGGGCCAGAAAAAGCCGCAGATAAGGCGGCTTGAAATGCGCCTCAGACTCCGAGGGTCAATTACTCCGGGGCGGGTGCTGCAGCACGACGCCAGAGCCAAGCATCAAATTCACGCCTTGGAAGCGAGAGAAGGTCATCCAAACGAAAGCTCGACCGTAGATTGCAGCGGCGGGACGGTGTCAGCACTGGTTGGGGGGCATGCGCACAGTCGCTGGTGGCATAGGCAACATCGTATTTGGTCCGAGGTACTCAGGGGCAGCCTCTGTCGCATACAAATAGCGCCCTACCACGCCCAGCAGTGCCTCCAGGACCAACCGGTGGAGGAGCCGAAGCTGAAGGACGCTCCAGCGCAATTGTGCTTTGTATAGCGCCCGTCCTGCATACCGGATTCGACCAGGATGGAGTTCTTCGGGGTACGCCCCACTGTCATCGTGAGTCGAATATCGTCGACTGTAGTGGGCAGCCGCTGCGACTAAAGGGCAGAAAGGGCTCCAAGAGCGAGTCGCAAGCTGGGCCTGCGCGCGGAGTTCGTTGAAAACTGCTCAAAGAATACGTTATCCGCCAGTACCGCAACCCTGGCAGCTCGCTACAACACTAGTAAAGCGCGCCCCAATGTTGTAGCGAGCATTATCACACACTCGTTCCGCGCCGACTGCAGATACTCGCTCTGCACTCGGCGCGGCCCAGGGAGTTGCTCGGTCGCAGCCGATTAGGCTACATTCGATACATTCTACCTCCCTTTCCTCGACCAACAAAGATGACTTCGCTCTTGGTGTGGTTTGCTTCAGACAAAAAAGAGAAGCTCGGCTTTGTTCCCGCTTCTGTCTACATCGCGACTGACAGTCGGATATCGTGGAAAGTTACTCGAGACAAGCTGGATACGTGGGACGGAGGCATGAAGGTATTCTCGGCTTGCAATCAACCTCACATTTTCGGATTCTGTGGTGATTCTACGTTCGCTCCGCTTGTGCTTGGTCAAATCATCGCCGCCATCGATAACGGCTCACTTATCTCACCAGACGACTCCGTAGAAGTAAAATCTGAAAAGGTTGGGCAGCTGATATCGATAGCCTGGGCGAGATTCCCCAAAAATCTGCTTTCGTATAATACATCAATTGTTCACATTTTCAGGCAAGGCGAAGGAGTGGATTCGCGATTTTGGCTGACCGAATACAAGGTGGTTAAAGATAAGAAAAAGGCTGAGCGAGTTGGCCCGAAAATGGCTCCGTTAGGTCAATACTCCCAATCGTGGTATGTTCTAGGTACCGGCAAGAACTCTGTCATTGATAAAATCGAATTATGGAACAAGCGATATAGTGACCGCCATACGAGTCGCGCTGTGTTCAAGGCGTTCTGTGAATCGCTGAGAAGCAATACCGACGAATACACCGGTGGTCCGCCGCAACTTGCGAGCTTGTATCGTATCGGCAATGGCCGGCCACACGGGGTCATTTGGAACGATGCTCGCTACTATCTAGGTGCCCGTACCGTTCACAACAGTCCCAAAGACCACTTGCCCTGGCGTAACGACTCCTTCGAAATTGTTGACCAAAAAACCAGAAAAAGAAAGCCAGACGCTGCGCATCATATCCACCGTTATGACTTTGACTTCGAACGTTAACTAACAGCACCGCGAGGGTGGCCGCCACCATTTCGCACTGCAAAAGCTGTGCCCCCACAAACCGCAACTGCTCGACTTACTCGAGCGTCACTATTGGTAAAAGGACACCGACCGAGCGTAACGCTCGCAATACCCCGCTCAGCGACGCGGCTAGCGTTCGCAACGTCGATTCGCTACCGGGTAAGGCGAGAGCCCACGAGCGATTGAAATAGCTGCAAAATTTCTACCTTCGTTCTTCCACTCCCGATGGCAGATAGAAATGGGGCGAAGTGCATGGACACCTCAACGCCGCTACGTGGATTGAGCAATACGAAGTTCTGCCACTCTTCGCCGCGGCCTTCGATTGCAGCCACATAACTTAAGAGCCAATAGATGGCAACTTGGCGGTAATCAGCGGCCGAAAAACGCTTTGCTGTGCATTTGACCTCAATCAACGTGTGGCCAATCGAAAAGTCGTCCCGCCCATTTGCTATCCACTCTAGGCCCGGAATTGCCGGGCGTAGCAGGAGAGGCTGTCCTCGCTCGTCGCTCATCGTTCTAAGCCGAGCTGCCAAATTCTCTCCGATAGTCATCGCAAGCGTTTTGTCACATAACTCTATTTTTCCTGGAGGCTTCGCATCAAAGAACGCCTGCTGTCTCTGAAGCGCCGTGTCGATGCATACATCCCAATCGATTGTCGCGCCAGTCACGAGACTCTCCCCGACGGCGTAACCCAGTTCGAACAGCATCGCCCTCTGAAGTTTAGATAAAGCAAGCAATGCTGCCGGCATCTCCTGAACCTCGAATCTATCGGCGCGTGAGTTGAAGTGCGCAACGATTCCTGGTGTGAGCTGCGGAAATACCTCGTAGAAAATCCCCGGTATCTCACGGGCGACAGAGCGCGGGTCAACTTGCATCTTTGACCTCTTTCGACCAAGCCTCGTAGACCGCCGCGAACAAAGGCTCTGCTCCGCGAGGGTGGGCTTTGAGCTTCTGCCTGTCCTTCTCCCTATCTAACGGAACCTCGACGCCCAGCGCCCAAGCTTGAGGTATAGCATGCCGGAATTGCCTCCGTACAGCGTCTCCTTCATCACCAAAGACGTAAGTCGCAAGCCAAAACAGGCGCTTGCAATCAGGGCTTAACTGAGGCCACCTATTGCGAAGGAAGTTGAACCCGGCCCTGTCGCGCCAATTTCGCCAGCAGTCTATGCATGCACGTCGAACGACATCTAGCTGCGTCGTGTCCCACAGTTGGCGCACATAGACGGCTCGTTTGGATGTCGAGCAAAATCTCAGGCAACGCATGTAATGCAAAACGTTAGCATCGACCTTGAGGAGATGGGCCGAGTGAACCGGAACCGCATCCAGCAACGAATCGATACCCCCGTGGATGGACTCGAATCGCGAGTCGCCGCGTAAGTGGGCGATGCCTCGCATGATGGTGGAGAACGACGAACGGAACGCGTGAAGATTCGCCCCGTTCAGTAACGTGGATGCGATTTCAAGCGCGACATTCGGTTCATGGAGCCGCATCGTGCGCCCGATTTGCGCTACCAAAAACGTGTCAGGTAATGCCTTCTCCAGCTCCCGATTCAACAAATTCCGAACTTCAAGCGTCTCGACTGTCTCCTTCAGCGACTCATAGTCGTGGCTTGGATTATCGGAATACGGGTCAAATTTCAGGTCGATGGTCCGGAGCTTGTTTGCCTCATCATCGCCGGCGCCGAGTTGAGAGTTCACGTAGTCTCGGTAGTGCTTCAACGAAAGGAACACAGTCTTCGATTTGTTAAGGCTAAGACCGTAGTCCATCAAACTTTGCGCCAATACTCCGAGCCCGCGGTAAGCATCAGAGGTATCGCTTGCAATCAGTACGTAATCGTCTACATATCTGTACCAGTTGACCCCGGCTGAGGTAATCGCAATATCGACCTGATTGAGGAATAGTTCCGCGAGAACACGAGCGCCTTGTCCACCAACTGGGAGTCCGAACGACCTTCCTGCGGAGAGCTTGCCCAATAGCGCATTGACCTGCTTTGAGACTTGTTTGCCGTCGCCGCCAAGGTCGTTAATGAAATTCTCAATGTAGTGATGCGAGACGTGCTCGTAGAAGCTCGAAACGTCGGCTTGGACGATGACCGCCTCCGGGCCTGCGACTTCCAGGCCCTGTACCGTCGCCTCCTTGAATGCACGCCATGAACGGTTTGAATCAAATAATTGAGAGCCGCCATCATTCAAGAACCGGTACGAGTGCACCGCAGCTTCTCGCTGAGATTCCAGTACCTCAGCTACTGAAATGGCTAAACCGTTAAGATATATGTTCCAAAACGGATGAATTTTGGTTACCACCCGGAAACCTGCTGGCCCAGAAGGAGCAATGAGCCGTTCGCTGGATATGTGCAAACCTGCAATTCGCTCATGGTTCTCCTTGATTGGCCCGTTACGCAACTCCTCGTAGAACCCAAGTGCAATGGATGCCAAATCCTGCACTCGGTCTCCGCAGAAGCGAACATCTATGTCGAACGGTAACGTGTCGTTGTCACCGTGTGCGGAGATATCGAGAACGGCACGTTGAAAATGACGCAAGGTGGGCTTCAGCAATTTGAGCACCTTCTGTGACTTAGGCTTACGCTCGGCCGCGAGGGTTCAACGCACGCCCCCATCGTAGCCGCGCGGAACGCGATTCGATGCAGCGGCAGGAACCTATGCTCCTTCTCGCTATAAGAGAACAGCGGTTCGCCGATAACTCAGGCTGCTGACTGCGCCTCCCCAACCTCGTTCGGTGCTCGGGTCACCGCAGCACCGGACGGGCTCACGGCCTTCGTGCCGCGTTTCGGCACACGCGCTTTTCGAGCGGGCGCTGCCAATTTTTTGGCCGCTCCCTTCTTAGCGGGCGTCTTCTTCGCTGTCGCAGTTTTCGCCCCGGCCTTCTTGGCAGGTGCAGCCTTGCCGGCTTTCGCCTTACGCGCGGTAGCAGGCACTCCGCCTTCTGCAATCAAAAACTTCGACCGGTCTTTCACACTCGCGAGCCAACTCGGCGCACGACCACGCCCGCTCCAGGTGGCATCGCTCTTGGGGTCACGGTAAAGCGCTGGTTGCGTGCCCCGGACATAATTTCCAGATTTCGTCGCTACCGCAGACTTCGCCGGGCGGCCCGCAATCAGAAACCGCGTCCTGTCCTTCGCGTTCGCAATCCACGCCGGCGCGCGACCGTGGCCGGTCCAAGTCGCCCCCGTCTTTGGGTCGGCGTACTTCGCGGGAGAAGCACTCTTCTTCGCTGTGGCGCCCGCCTGAGATTTTCGACCACGGCGCCTGCCAACAAATGCCTCGATTTCAGCGACCGATACGTCGTGCTTCTCCATGAGGTCACGAATCTTCTCGAGAGCTGCCGTTGATTTCACGGCAGCAAGCTCTCGTGCCTGCGCCTGAAGCTTCTGGATTTTCGCCTGGATGGATTGAAGAGTCGCCATTATTTTCCCTTCACTAGAATGACTACCGCGCTATGCTACACCGGAAGCCATGCGAGCGAAGCACGCATCGGAACCCACTTCTTGCGCCCCGGGACCGAGTAGCCAAGATTACTTATTTGAGGTGGCGCATAGTTAGCGCGCACGAACGTGTAGGACAAGAGCCCTCCAGATTCCCTACCTCACCCAAATGGGAACGTGGTATCCGTTCTGTCCTTTTGACTCCACTCGTATGCACGGAGCAGTCCTGCCATCGGAGATGGGACAACTGCGCACATCTAGCTGTCCGCCTTGGCTGTAAAGGTAGTTCACTTTTTTCTGGAGGCTCGTCTTCTCCTGCTCAAGTTGATGTACAAGATACGCGGTAACACCGTACCAGATGCCCATAGCCAGCGCGGTAACTAACAACACCGGGATGAAGACAAAGAAGGTCGCTCGCTTCGTTGCGCGCCCAAAAGCCTCTGCCGCCCGGTCAGCCTCCAAGTTTGCGTCCTTAACTCGTTTGGTCAGTGTCTCGGCCGCAGCATCTATCGCTTCCTGGAGTTCGTTGTTGACGGCAGCAGCAACGCTTCCAGGCAAATGACGGCTTTGCTCCGCGAACTTGCTTGATGCAAGGTTCATCGAAGCAATTGCTTCGCCTGTAAGCTTCTGGTCACGGATAGCCGCCTCGAGCAGCGCCCCAAGGACGTCGTAGGAGTATTTGAGACCTTCAGAATCAGAGCGTTGCTCCATGGCAGTTATCTTCCCCTTCCTCGTGACAGTCTCCGTTCTCTCACGGCCTGCTCCCGGTTCATCTCCATGGCCTGTTGCCTCACTCGCTCGAAATAGGCCTCTCGGACTAGGCGATGGTCCAAGAGCAGGTCCCGGACATCGGCCACCAAAACATAGCGGAGACCATGTTCCTCACTGTAGTTGACGATTAGCCCACCTGATGCGCCCTGCAGCCCCCCGTGCGAGACTGCGACCAAATTCACGTACTGCTTGTATGCCGCCTGCGTCTCCGCATCAATTTCCTTCGCGACGGCATCGGCGGCCACCGAAGCTGTGAAGCGCTCGATGGTCGTCGTGGGTGCTTGCGGGTCGGCAAAATCGAGGTACGGCACGACTCTAGAAACCAGATTCTTTGCTTTCTCGGATGTCTCGATATACCAATGAATTTCTCGTGAAATCGGATGTAGATGCGGCTTTTCGGTCAATGCCCGCGATAGCAGCATCCGCTTTGTCTCTTCCTTTTCCGATGGATTCCTTTCGCGCTTGAATTCAATCAACCGCGTTACGCCGGCATTCGCCACCATAAGGTCGCCAAGAGCATGGTCCATCGGAGACTGCTGAAGCATGTTGACGCACATCGGGCGCACATCCTCTGCGCTCAACTGTCCGATGCGAAGCCCAAAGCAATAGAGAAAGTTGCCAATAACAATGTTTTCGTACGGGTCCATCCATCTCCCTTCTGCCACATCTCGCAGCGAAATAGCACGTATCAGTCGTTTGCGTCAGGCTTCTCGACACGAGCCCTCGCGCATGCCCTAGTGACGGCTGCCGCAGCCAATACAAGCAGAAACGTGGCGTCTGCGCGCCCATAGCACTCGGTATTTCCCCGGTTGTCGACATGATGCGCAAGGTTCGCATAATGTCGGACAGTTTCAAGAATCACCTGCTCGCGTTGAAGCGATGACATGCTTTCTCGACTGACCTTATCTTTACGGTACAGCGTCATTGCTTCCTTAGTAGGCTCACTGTCGTCAAGGGCCGCTTGCACGCTCTCCACCGCCTGTCGGCAGCGCGCAACGACAATGTCGTACTCGCCGTTCACAAGGTAACGATTCGCCGCGTGCAGCAACTCAATCGCCGAACGCAGTTGAGCACCCTCCGGCCCGTTCGGAAGATGCACGCCGAGCACGATGATGTCGCCGTGACCAAGTTCGCGAAGGATACGAGCCCACTCGCTTAGCGGGACTCTGTAAGAAATGTTGTCGTTGATAACCTGATGCCCGTACCCGCCGTGCCCCCCAGCGACGAGGTTCAGCACGAGCTCGACACCTCCCCCCTTTCGTGCTTGTTCGATAGCGAACATCTGTGCGTCGCTCAAACTAATCGAAAACGTCTGATGCACCGTGGTGCTGCGCAGGCCCGACTTCAAAACCATGGGATGGTCCGGACAGGCTCGCCCCAGCTCGCCACCACCGGAATCTGTTCGCAAGCTCAAGACGGCGGAATGTACTGCAGCTGAGGCCTGACCAATTCCTGCCTCCCAAGCCGGTTGCTGAAATTCGACGTTCATTCGCAGCAGACTCGAACCCAAGGCTTTTGTACCGCTTACATATGTAATTCGAGCTTCCGCAATAATGCGCGAACTGTAGTTGAGACTCATGTCGGTCCTCGCTTTCTATAACGAGGCCATAGCCGGCCTCATGCCTATTGCTCACCGCGTGACGTGAAACTGGCTGCTCAACAAGTCAGCAGCTAACAGGTGCCTAGGTACCGTTATACCGACGGCTGAGTCACAAAGAAAGCGACTAGAATACCATTGCATCAACCGGCCGTTTCAGGCAGCGGACAGCGCAGAGAACCTACAGCAATGGGGCGTCGGGAACGACCAAACACAAGTTGCAAAAATGAGGGAGCGCGGGGTGAGCGAGACATTCAAGGTAGCAGTTGCAGCCGTGCGGACAGTCACGACGGATGCCAGAGCGCGAAAAACCAAGATTCGCCGACGTGTGGCCGATGTCGCCTCGCAATATTTCTCCGTCGTCCGAAGGCTTCGCATAGTGCCATGGTCGATTCAACGCACCGTTCGTCGCGACATTGCGGATTGGAGGTCGTCCAATCAGTATCAGAAGAATATCGCGCTATCCCGGTGGACTCGACTATTGATGCACGCCGGGGAACATCCCGTATGGTTCTGTTTATCTTTACCTCTCGCTTTCTGCATCGCTCTCGTGCTCACCCACGAACTGCCCAACGATTGGATTCCCGTGGGCTGGACAAAATGGGAAACCTCGGAGCAACTAAGCTACTTCTCGACCCTCTGGTCGATACAAGCCACGATTGCGGTGCTTGCATACCCGATTGTTATCGCGTTCGTTGCCGTGTTTTTGCAACGCAGGCCTGCGTCGGACCGCGCGATGCACCTATACATGCTGAACTCTGGAGCTCTCGCCGCCGGTCTTTCTTCGCTCGTCCTGGTCGTTGTCGTGGGTGTTCAATACGCCGCCATGCTTTACTTCGGAGCGTCGATACTGCTTCAGTGGGGAGTGTTGGACGCACTATGGTTCGTGGCGAACGCCGCCCTCACCGCGCACTTCTTATACAGGACAGTGGAGTTTCTAAGGCCCGATGTACAGCTTGAGGTCCTCAGAAGATACCACGAGGGCAGAACACGCGGCGCTATCCGGTTATCCGGCGCCCCTATTTCGAGCCGCGCCGTCCGAATGCAGGCCGACTATGGTCCCACAGGTAGTCCTCCAGAGTTTGGAGCACAATGGGACGCGCCTGCCTGCTATTCTGAACGGTCCAATACTCCACCACGAGCGGCGTATGGCGCAGCGATTCCGGAACCCAGCGCTTCAGATGAAGTGCATATGTGCCTTCGAACCCGAAGCCGAAGTGCTGTTGCAGCCTGCTCGCGAAATTTCTCGAACTTCCGACATAGAGCGTGTCGCCATCATCCGTTAGTTCATTTTTGTGGCTCAGCTTGTAGGTACGAGTCACGCTCTCGGGAAATGCAGCGTGAAATTCTATAGGCGCATCAGTCCGGAAGCGATAAACGACGAACTCGCCTTCTGCGGGAATACTCCATTCACCCAATCGACTACGCAGTGTCTCGGCGTTTGCAATTTCGTGCAGTGAGCATTCAATTCGCCGGACTGGAGACAGCGCAAGCTTTGTCACCTCTTCGGCAACGCGCGACATCATTTTTCCTGCCTCTGTCGCCAGGGACCCGCCGTCGAAACTCTCAGTGGACATGGTTGGCGTTTTCGTATCTGACGTATCTGCTTTTCCCGCGGCATCAGGTTTGGTGAACGAGAACCGACGACGGCCCTTGTCGTATTCTCCCTCGCCAAGATGCTCCAGTGTCGGAATCAGATAGCACGCGAGGTTCTGATTTTGACGCGATAGCATCCAGTCACCGATACTGCCGAGTGGTGGCGCGTCGAAGCTGGTCCCAACAAGAACCGGACCCGGTCTCGACGAGAACTCAGCCCGCAACGCACGAATCGTCCCTGGGCTTACACGAGCAGAAAACTGCTGCTGGTCACCGAAGAACATTTCGATTCCAGTTTCAGTGTCTCCCGAGTATTCAAACTGCCCTCTGCCGCTCGCGGTACTAATCCGTTTCCTATCTTCTCTCTTTACCAATTGCGGTTCTCCAATATCGTTCGTGCAGGCCGTGAATCCGCCCAAGAACTAGCCAGTAGGCTGCTGCCCTTCGACCGGCGCTCGATGTATCTCATCGCGCCCCATACGACTGCTATTAACGACAAGCTCTTTCGCTTCTTTACGCGCCGCCACTGAGTACGTTATCCAGTAGCCCAAGCGCTTCACACGCACCCGCCGAGATACCCAAGCCCACGGTTTTTGGTATCGTGTATGCACGCCAGAAACCTTCCGTTCCCCGAAAGTCGGGCGGCCCGGAATCCCCCCCCATGCCAGCGCCTGCAGTGATGAGAAGGCCGTCCACATCGCGAATCCACGCGGCCGCCTGTCTGATTGCAATTTCCTTTTCCACCCACTACCCCGATTACGCCATTTAATTTGCCGGTGTGCCGTTCAAGCGGTGGTGCCGTAACGCTTTGCCAGTACAGCCGCCTCGCGTGCGAATTCGTCCCGAAGTGCGGACGGAGCCAGAATCTCTACTGCAGCGCCGAGCGAGCGGAGCCACCATCGCAGCTTCACGCTCGGAACCACCGTCCCGGTCACCTTTATCCGGCCGTCGGGCGGCGGCGTATGTCGCTGGTCCTCCGACATGCGACGCTCCTCAAGTCGCTTCGCCTCGGGCGGCTCGAGCGCGAGCTCCAGTACGACAGGCGCCTCCGGAGGAAAGTCGAACACTTGCTCCTTTTCAATCGTTGCCTTCAGGTTGAAATCCCGTGGGTAAGCAAACGCTGTCCCAGAATCGACCGCCGAAATACAACGGTCCAGTCGATACATAATTCGAAGCCAGTTTGGCTTCCCTTCCTCGGGGCGTGGCGGATGGTCCGGACTCTGGGCGACCATGTACATGAGCACGATTCGCGTGGAGGTGCCTGTCGAAGCGAACCGCCCGGACGGAACGCGACTGAGAGGCCGTATCGATATGCTGCTGGATACGCCTGACGGATGGGTCCTCATAGACCACAAGTCGAATCCGGGCGACACAAGTCATGATGACAGGCTCGCCAAGGAGCACGGTCCGCAGCTCTCCGCTTATGCCGAGGCCATCGAGCAATGTACGGGTAAGGCGGTCAAGGAGCAGTGGCTAAGCGGCAACGTGCGCCCGGGCTGAGCCAGGCCCGGGTTGTCTCCTTGCAATCTCCCGCCGGCGTATTTCCAAGGCTTTCTCGCAATCAAACGTGTAATGCCACCGGCGCGTATCGCAAGCGGATGCTCCGGTTATGGGGCGGGCAATGCGCAATATCGGAATGTTCCCTCACATCTGTACTGGTGGCTTCCCATGCTAAATCGTGGGTGTTGTCGTCAAAGTCGGGGCGTCTCGATGAATTCAATGGACTCATCCTCGTGGCGTCCATTGACCGCCTCTTCGATGTCGGCTTGATTGGCTTCGCGGACGATGGAGGGTTACTTCACAAGGCTCTGCCCCCTGCAGAACTTCAGGCTGTTGGTCATGCCAGTAGTTCCAGATTGCAGTTTGTGGACGAGCGTCATCAGCCTTTTCTGGCTGCGCATCGGCGGCAGCATGGATTCGAGTGAGCCCAATTCGAATTGGCAGGCCGCTCGTCGCTTCGTCAATCGCTGGAGTGACTTCCAGGCGTCAGAAAAGATTGGCTTGGCTGCTGGTGGCGGGCAGCGCATCGACGTAGCGAAAGTCTCGTACGTCCACCAGCTCTCGTTACCACGGAGCTACCAATTTACTGGAAATCGGAACCGGTGTGCTCACCGAGAATTCCGTGATGCCCGTCGTGTCGGCAGTTGTAAATCAGTGCTATTTACACCGCGCTATCCGGCCAGACAAGGCAGCGATAGGGTTGAGGGATGGCGAGAACGGTTGCTCGTGAATATGAACCTAATCTCCAAGATAACCACCCGCTGTTCGGCACCACTCTCGGCCCCGCCTGGTGAGCCGGAACCGCGTATTGAATTGCGCCGGTTTGTCAAACTGGTATTCGACCATCCCGCAGTCCGCCAGCAATCGAAGGACAGAGTAAAGCACATCACCCCCCTCTCTCAGCGGAAGAAAGTCAGTCGACAGGCCGTCGTTCCAGCGGTCAAGATTGGTCCCTTCAGGCTGGAAGACGAATCGGTTCCGCCCATCGCCAGCTTGGGCGGTTCGGGATGTCGCGACGTACAGATGCTGGTCAATCACGTGCTTGCGCACAATCTGCCGGGTGAGTTCTTCCAGTGGACTGTCGCGATGGCGGTGCACCAGATTGCGCAATTCGAGCAGCGGCAACTTGCCTTCATCAAGCGCCAGTAGATTCGACGCGTCCATTCTGCACGACAGGTTGTCCACCTCGACGGCACAATACAGCAACGCCCACAGTGCGTACCGGCATGTGAGTGTCCAGTCCTTTTGAGCCTTCTCGCTCAAGCCGTTACTCAGGCCGGCGCGCAGCCTGTCCTTGAGATGACCGAGATGAAGATACCCCTCGGGGTTGCCGATGCCTGCCGCCTGAAGCGTCGGCGCGCCGCCCTGCTTCTTGCGCATCCATTCGAGCGTGAGCTCAACCGTCAATTGAAGAGGCGGCACGGCTTTCGCTCCCGCCTGCGGGGCGTGCACGCAATCACTGACGGCGCAGGTGACATCGAATTTGGACCGAGGAAGCACGGGACTGACCTCTGTCGCGTATAGGTAGCGCTCGACAACACCCAGGAGTGCTTCCAACGCCAATCGATGCAATAGCCTCAGCTGAAGGACACTCCAGCGCAATTGTGCGCTGTCCCGTACCTCGTCCGCCTGGCCAGGCTCGACCAGGACGGAACCATCAGGGGTTCGTCCCGCCGCCATCGCGAGTCGGATATCGTCAACTGTCGTCGGTAGCTCTTGCTGTTCAAGGACGAAAAGGGCATCAAGGGCAAGCCGGATGCTTGGCCTGCGTGCGCTGTTCGTCGAAAACTGCTCGAAAAACGCCTTGCGCTCCCCGGCGGACGGTGGCGATTCAAGCGACAGCACCGACTGTAGCTCCCAAACCCGTCGACTCGTGCAACTCAGCCCCGCTGGACTGAGGTCAAGCAGCCACTTTTGGAATGGGGTCGGCAGCTTGCGCACTCGCGCGTCATACGCCTTCGCCAGCTCCTTGCCGGCTTTGGTGCAGCAATACGTTTTTTCGTATTCACTTGAGGCATCCAGCAGGTCCAGTCCGTCAAACAGGCTTGGCGCATACCAGGCCGACTCGAGAAACCGTGTTTTGACGCGGTAATCGCTCATCCGCAGACTGGCTTTTGAACGCTCTTCCTTGAACCGCGATTTGCCTGGAAGCCCCTGCACGCCCTGGAGCGTGGCTAACCACATCATCAGCAACTCCATTTTTCCCAGCCCGAGTTCGAGCCGGTGCCTCCACTCGTTAATCTCGCGAACAGTCACTTTTCTTTGGCCATCTTTGATGATGTCCAGCTGGTCCACCATCCAGCAGAGCGCTGCGTAGGGTCGGACATACCACACGGCATTGTTGATGCCCGCGAAGGCCTCGCCATAGAGGCGCTCGGTCACGGCGCCCAGCCCAAGCGAGTCTCCGGTGCTTGAGTCCTCTGGGCGGGAGTTGAATGTCGGGGCAGAAAATTCCATCGTGTCCTCAGTTGTCGGGTGTGGTGGCGTTGCGTGTGACGCTACCCGCTCCATCAAGCTGCGGGCCCCTTTGCTCGGGCGGTGTCTTAAAAAATGGAGCCCCCTCGAGGTTTTTCACATACTCGCGGTCTTCCTGTTCAAACGTCACGTCGGCGTAAGCTGTCTTCCGAAGAAAGAGCGGTTGGTCGCAGTTCAAATGCTTGACCAGCATCTGGTTCCGCAGCAGGGTGTTGCTCTCCTTGAGGCCCTGAAAACATTTGGGGCAACCAATGTCCTCGACCCGCATATCCCCGATGGTCACGCTGAACAGAGGTTTCCGGCCCTCCCGCGCACGAAGCCGCAAGGTTTCAAACATCGCCTTTTCTACCGGTGTGCAGTCAGATGGCGCTTGCGCGCCGGGTGGTGCCGTCAGTGCATCCAACACGAGGTCGGCCAGCCGCTGTTCCAGGGGCTTCGCAGCCGCAATGCCCGCAACAACCTGAGCCAGAACTTCTGGCGTGAATTTGGAGAGTGCCACTAGCTGCTGGTCCCGCACACCGTCCTCGACCCACTGACTCAACTCGGCGTGCGTCAGAATAGCTCCGCCAAGTCCTTCGAGGTGGCTACGAATTTCGCCGTACAGCGTGGATTGCTCAGGGCACGTGTACGCTGCCGCAATGACAACGCCCGCACACGCGAAGAGTGGGCACAACTGTTCCCGAACAGGCGAACCCAAAGAAAACCGCCTCAGCTTCAACAACTCTTTTGCGGGGTTAATTGGCGGCGTTCTGCCGCACGGGGACAAGCGTGAACCGCTTAGCTCGTAGTTCAGTTTGATTGGCAATAGCTTGACCATCAGCTCGTCCGGAACCGCGCTGCCTCCTGACCGGCCAAGAAGCTTATCAACTTGGGTCATGATGGACTGCATCCGCTTTTCCAGGCGAACACGCAGCTTGCGGCGCTTTGCTAACGCTTTTTGTCGCAATGCCTCGGCACGCGCTTCAATCGGGTCCCCCGCGTTCTCTTCATCGGCCTCCTCGACGCCGGAGTCCGTCCCGTTTTGGTCGCCGTTTTCGCCCGTCACATCGTCTTCGTCGTCGTCCTCTTCGTCCTCCGGTGGTTCCTTTTCCGGCTCGGTCAATGGCGTGTCCAGCGTTTTAATGAGGCGAGCAATCGCGCGACTGAGCTGTGCCATAACCGAGCTCGCGACCGCTGTAGGCGTCTTCTTCGCGCGCACCGAATCGAGCCACTCTTGCCCCGTTATCACAATGTCGCCGTCATCCGTGCTCAGACGCGGCGCCACTTTCCTCTTTTTCGGGGGAAGCTTGGGAGGGTTCGAGGGCTTTGGGTTGGATGACCCGTCCACCCTCCCCAGAATGTCCAGAAATGCGGTGGCGAAGAGAAGATTCAGGTGCTCGTCACTGTCATCGGCATCAAAGTGCTCGATAGCCTTGTGAAAATCATAGTCACCCGGTCTCCGGGCCAACTCAACCTCGACGTTGGCCCAGACGGTCGCAGAGGAGTCACCCGAGCTGACGGTCAGCCACAAGGCCCTTTCGTCCAGTTTCTTTCGCAGAGCCGACTTCAACGAAATTTCGGCCGTATCGTCGGTGCCCACGTGCGCGTCGCTTTCGAACAGCGTTTCGCCCTCCTCTTGCCACAGTTGGGCATGCACCGAATTTTCCGGCGCCGTGCTCGAAAAGCGCACTTCCAGTGTGAGCCTGTCCGACTTGCCCACAATGCGTGCCGAACAGTTCAGCGTATCGACCGGCGCATCCGGCACAGGATAGACGCAGGGCCGATAGACAAAATTTCCTCGTGCCTGCGGCCACTTTCCAGCAATGGGTGCGGGCAGACGACGCGCGAGGGAGACCTCGATGTTGTTGAGGCTCCACAGGCTCTGCGGGGTGGCGTTGACCGAACCCGTCAGCATCAGGCTGCCCTCCTCCCGACTGTCGAGTTCGAACCACTTTGCATGTATTTTCCGGGGCCGTTCATTGCGCCCCAACGTGGGCGTCACGAATTCGAGCTCGCCCTTTTTCGGTTTGACCTTGTCTGCGAACGGAGCAATAAAGCTATCCTTGTCTTCCTTGCCTCGTACTTCCGGGCTTTTACCCAACGCCAACCGCAAGCGCTCGACCCCTAATTTCTTGCGCAATCGGGTAACGGCCGCGACATCTTCGTCATGAAAGGGGGAAAGCACCGTGAGCGCGTCGGGCGCCAGCTGTTGCTGCCGGGCCAACATGGCAAATTGCTCGCCCGCCGTCGCACGCAGCGTGGTAATCAGCCAGGCCGTTCTCGTACCGGTCTGCCGCCGATGATGGCTGGCTTGTTGCGCGGCACGCTCGCCAAACGCGGCGAGAATTTGCGTGTCTTCCGGCGAAAGCAGACTGAGTCTGCCGGGGAGGTCCTGAAAGAACTTGGACAACTCGCCGAACACTTCGGGTTCGAGTGACGCCTTGACCGCGTCGAGTACCTCCATCTGGTGCCCCTGACCCGCTGCCGTCAGGTTGCCGCTTGCAACGAGTGCGATGTCATCGTCCTCGGTCTCGAGGTACGCGATTTTTGGATGGAAGATGCCGCCGCCCCGCCTCTCACCGTCCGACGCGTCTTTGCTGCGCGGAAGCACGCTCATAATCCGGTAGCGGTTGCCGCCGTAGCGACTGACCGACGCCTTAATGCTGCTCCGGGCCTCCCGGTTGTCCAGCATCACTGAGATTTGTTCACAGCCCTGCTTCGTCAGAAGCGGATAGACGGTAGCCTCGAACCACTCGGGTGAAAAGGAGTAGGTGGTAAGCAGAACGCGGCGAGGCTTCACCGCCTTCAACAATTCAAACAACGACGCCATAGCCGCAACCCCGTAGCTCGTTATAGTGCTTGGTCTTAATCGTAGCCGACGGCGGCTCGTCGAGATGCGCGCTGTGATAAACGCACTCGTCGCCGACGCCCTTGCCGGTGACTTTTAGAAAGATTCTAACGGAGATTCCGGTCGCCAACCGGTCTTCATCTATCGGTAGACGGGGGCCTATCGGATGAAGCCCATCGCCCCGCCATCACTACAACCAGCCGCTCTTTTCAAATCAAAATATAAGCATCAGTGGAACCGCGCAACGGTTTCCGTTCGCGCGATGGCAGCCGCCACAAAGATGCCTTCACCAGTCGCGCTTGCTCGCGACGGATTCGGAGCCTCGGTCGAAGTCGCTCATTAAATCCATCGCCTCGTTGCAGTTGCAGGAGGGCAAAACTCTCAGCCCGCCTTTCATCGGTCTCAGGACTTGCGCGTATGGTAGAACTGCCCCTCGCGAGAAGATGGACGTCCATGCAAACACCGTTGACGTCCCGCTCGAAACTGCCTGCATGACCGAGTGCTGGAAGACTTCTCAGAAGTTGTGAGAACTCTTGAGAACTTTCCGTCATCGTCTGCCGAACGGGAGGCTCTCTGCTTGCTCCCATCAAAACAGAGAGGGTCTTCGTATTGCGCCCGGTGTGTTCCATTAGCCACGGTCATGCATCTTGGCCAGCTTTGTTTTCAGCTCCTCGAGGACGCGCGGCTCACTAATGCCAAGCACCGAGTCTGTGCGCACTAAATGGTCACTGCACCAAGCAGGCCAATGGAGCCAATCGTCGTCCAGCGCGAGCCAAGCCTTCGGCTTCCGCCGCAGTACATCGCTCCAAATCTGCATTCCTCGCGGCGCAGCAGCGAACTCTGCCGGGTCCATCCTCGAGTGATACGTGGCGCCGACCACTCTTGCTTGCAAGCTGGGCGTCAACCTGCGCGACACGCGGGCGACACTGCCGCGGTAGGGGCGCACCCAGGCTGTCGACAAAACGATGCGCACTTCGGGGTACGGTCCAAGCGCCTCTTCAGTAAGCGGCTAGCGAACCCATCTTGAGTTTGACCGAGACGCTTGGGAGTATCGTGTCCACCTAACGAATAAGCGGACACGTGAACACTATCGAATCGGA
>Ga0068855_100001847_pt1 | contig 26346 bp, 21 predicted proteins | sample KBSCornC52_FD_66592 | JGI IMG/M metagenome (GOLD analysis project Ga0068855, IMG submission 66592) | Corn rhizosphere microbial communities from Kellogg Biological Station, Michigan, USA - KBS Corn C5-2 | ecosystem: Host-associated > Plants > Roots > Rhizosphere > Soil ... | reverse complement strand
GCCTTCGATAATTTCGTCGAGTATCTGGCGCATTCCTCGCTGACGCATGCGCAGGTACGCGACGTTCTGAATGAAATCGAGCTGGTGAATTCGAAGATCCACGGATACGGATCCATCAATTTCGGGCGGAATCTGCAGCAGGCGTATCAGCATCTGGCCGAACGGGAAATCCGCCCGGACGATCTGGAGCACGTCATGTCCCTGGCCGAGCGGATTCTGGAGCAGCCCATCGAGCTGATCGAGGGCGTGGAGGAAACGCTGGCGGAGTTGAGCGGGCGTCACAAGCTGGCGCTGTTCACCAAGGGGCATCCCGACGAACAGCGCATGAAAGTCGATCGGTCGGGTTTGAGCCGGCTTTTTTCGCACACGGCGATCGTGAAAGAAAAAGACTCGCCGGCGTACTTGAATCTGATCGGCGAGCAGGGCTTCGATCCGGCCAGGTCGTGGATGATCGGCAACTCGCCGAAATCGGATATTAATCCGGCGCTGGAGGCGGGTCTAGGCGCCGTGCTGGTTCCGCATGCTCGCACCTGGGTGCTGGAACATCAGGATCTGCGGACCTCCGCGGGCGCTCGCTTTCTGCAGGTGGAGCGATTCGCGGATTTACGCCGACATTTCTAAGCCAGCAGAATCGTTTGCTGGCGCGGTTGATTGCGAGAGAATTCCAGCGCCATGGTGGGCTTCTCGGCTTCAACGGTCATCCGCGCGCACGGACCGAAGAATGCATCGACTTCTTCCTGCGGCATGGCCGGCACCAGGGCTCGCAGCACGCGCGGATCCCAGAATCGGAACGTCAGGCCAGCGCCAGACGATGTTCGCAGCCTTACAAAGTCTATGAAGTGTGCGCGCACTTCTATCAAGCCACTTTGGGAGGTCGCGTAAAAACCCCAGCCGCGGCCCCAACCATCTTTCATCAGAACGTGCAGCAACTGGGCTTCGGGAGGCAGTGCCACCGCGAAAGCTGAACCCGCGGAATCCAACGGCTCGTGGGCTTCGCCGGACGCGTTGAGGAACGCGGGAAGACGGGAGTCGCGAGAAACATCGATGATCGCGAATACCTGCTCGCCGGGCCCGTAGAGCGCATTCAGCAGCGTCAGTTCGGCGCCGGAATATCCGGGAGCATCCGCCATTGTTCGCGCGGCGATCGAGATCGGCGTGGCTGCGGTCTTGAGCAAGGGCAGCCCGACGCCTGTGCTGTCCGGCAACAGCTCGATATGAATGCGGAAGGTAGATCCGCCAGCGACGACGGAATCGCCTGCTTGAACCACTTGTTCTGAAATGCGCGCGCCATTGACGAACGTGCCGTTGCTGGAACCGAGATCGCGGATGCGGCACTGGGCGCCATCGCACTCCGCGGAAAAGTGCAGGCCTGAGAGGTAACTGTCTTCGGCGATGGCGTGGTCGGATTTTCCAGTGCGCCCGATACGCACGATGCTTCCGCCGCGAATTTCGATGCGCCTTCCTGCTACTGGTCCGGAAACCGCCTCCAGGATCACGAGCATGGAATTGTTATATCTTATCGCGCCAGAAAAGCTCGGCGTCGGAGCGGCGGACGTAGTTGGCGTCGATGTCGGCAGGATCCTGACCCAGGCCTGCCTGGAAGCGTGAGGCTGCGATGTTCGCGATCGCGCCGGCGAGCTCTCGAGTACCTTGGATGATTTCGATATCACCGCGGGGCGACGCCTTCATCCAGTCGTCAAATTTCACGACGACTTCTTCGGAGACCAGCCGCAAGTCCGAATCGTAAATCGCCACGAACACTTCGCCGCGGCGGGCATCGATCACAGGAACTCTTAGCGGCTGCGTTCCAAACGACGCTAGCGCCTGCAGGTTGGATATCGCCACCACTTTGCGGCCGGTGGCCTCCGCTAGCCCTTTCGCCGCGGTGAGACCGACGCGGACTCCGGTGAACGCTCCGGGTCCGGCTGCAGCCGCGAATCCTTCGAGGTCGGTGATTTTGAAATTGTGCCGGGAGAGGAGCTGCTCGATTTCACCGAACAGCATATGGGCGAAGCCGTCGGGAGAATGCAGCGCAACTTGTTCGAGCACGCGGCCATCTTCGGCCAGCGCGATGCTGCCGAGCTCGCTGGTGGTATCGATGGCCAACACAAGGGAACCGCTCACGGGAGGAGCCGGTACACTTTGTCGATCGCGTACGCTTTGCCGTTGGCGTTCAGGATGGAAACGCGGACGCTCAGGGTCCCGGGAAGTTTGTGCACGATCTCCTTGGGAATATGCAGAGTGCCTTCGCTACCGGTGCCCACGACGCGGTAGCCTTCCCCATCTAGAACGACCTCCGCGGTCCACTCCGCCAGCAAGTCTCGGGTCGCGCGCGTCGGCCGCAGAATCTTCAGCGAATAGCGGGGCGGCACTGCCATAGAAATGTCCCCGTCGGGCTGCGCGACCTCGAACGGCATCTTCTGCGGAGCGGTCTCGATCTCCTGAATCGGCACGCGGCGCGACTCGAATTTCCAGGACTTCAGCATCCCTTCCTTGGTGCCTTCGCGCGAGACTTGCAAAACCCAGTCATGGGATTTATCCGGAGGTTCGCCCGTGAAATGTTTGCCCTTGTAGCCCTTCGCCTTGATGCGTTCACCCGTTGCCGGATTGATCCAGGCGACATCGTAGCCGTGATCTTCCACAGTCAGTTCCACTGGGCCGGGCTTCTCGACATAGACGATGTACTCGACGCCTTCGAGCGCAACAGCTCGCGCGCCGTCCACGTCGAAATAAGGTTCCAGCTCCCAATAGCGATTACCGGACATGAAGTCGAACCAGACGGTCATATATTTACCCGATCCCGACGCCGGATATTGACCGTTCATGGTGGCAGTCCATAGATCGCGCTGCGACTGGATGCCAGTGTTCACCGCGGGCATGGCGAAAAACTGATGCTCGACCGCGCCTATATTGGGATCGGCAGTGCCGTAGCTGAGCAGGTTCATCCACTGATCGCCTGCAAGCGGCGACGACGATGTATCCGCCATGGAGGTGCGCGGATGATTGTAGGGATCGAGCTTCGCCAGCAGCGTCCCCGCATCCTTCAAGATCGCCTTCCCGTTGGGAGTATTCTCGAAGGATGGCGCTCCCATCCAGGTGATGTTCAAACCCGAGAAGCGCGCGGCGATGTCGGTCATGTAGCGCTCCCGCTCGACGCGATCTGCGGGAATGCCGCCCAGCACGACATCGGCGACGATTCCACGCATGTTGATCGCCCGGATGCGGTCGGCAGCCTCGCTTAGATCAGCGTCCTTGGCAATCGTCACCCGCAAGTGCGAGAACTTTTCGACGAGCCTCTGGGTAACCGCGGCGTCGAAGTCCGCGCGGGGGATCTTGGTGAAATTGTCGATGGCGGTCGCCATCCACAGATGCTGCTTGTTGGTGCCTTCGTTGGCGAAGTGATGGACGTTAGCCACTTTGATAAAGCCGGGCGAGTCGGAGGCAACTGCAGTGGCCTTTCCCAGTTGCCCATCGAGCCTCTTGATGCTGCTGGTCAGGCGGTAGACCCACTCGCCGGGCTCGGTGGGTGCGAACCGGAGGATATATTTACGATCGGCCTCTCTGAAGGCTCGGATCAGCAAGGTGCGCTTGGCGGAGCGGAATTCCCCATGCAGTTGGACCGCGGCGGAGTTTTCACCGGCTTCAAGATCGAACGCGAGGTCGCAGGCGCTCCAGGTAGGGACGGTACAGGTCGGTAACTGTGCCCAGACCGGAACGGCGAGTACGACCAGCCACCGCAACAGACCCATTCTGTTTTCCACTATATCGCGCTACAATTTGCTTGATGAAAAAAGCCGCATTTGCCCTGGTTTGCCTGCTGACCGCTACAGGTTTCGCGCAGCAGGCCGTGCCGGAAATCCAATTCGATTCCAATCCGGATTTCTTCAAACTGCCCGATGACCTGCATTTTGGCGAGACCGCCGGAGTCGCCGTAAACTCCCAGGGCCAGGTCTACGTCTTCTCGCGCGGCAACACGATTGGACCCGCGTATGGAGCCACTGCCTCGCAGGTGCTGCAGTTCGACAAGAACGGAAAGTTCATGCGCGAAGTCGGCAAAGGCTTGTATGCTTGGGCTTTCGCGCACACCGTTCGGGTCGATCGCCAGGATAATCTCTGGGCTGTGGACAAAGGCTCGGACATGATCATCAAGTTCAACCCGCAGGGTCGCGTCATGATGGTGTTCGGCCGCAAGACCGAAGCATCTGACGAAAATGCGCATCCCTGGGAGCATCCCAATCCGCCGCGTCCCGCGCAGGACGGCCGGTTCCGCCAGCCTACGGACGTCACCTGGGATCCCCAAGGCAACATCTTCATCAGCGACGGATACGTCAACTCCCGGGTGGCCAAGCTCGACAAGAATGGCGACTGGGTGAAGACGTGGGGTGTTCCGGTTGCGCCCGCGAATCGCGAGAAACCCCTCCAGGGCGAGTTCAACACGCCCCATAGCATCGCCGCCGACGCGCAAGGCAACATCTATATCGCCGACCGCGGTAATCGCCGCATCCAGGTGTACGATCACGACGGCAATTTCAAGAAGATCATCACCATCGATGTGCCGATCGCGCCCAACGCCAAATCCTGGTTCAGCAACGCAGGTACTCCGGCTGAGATCGCGAGTGCCGGGGCGCCCTGGGCCCTCTGCATCACGCCTGGTCCTGGAACGCAGTACCTGTATAGCTCAGATGCCTATCCCGGCCGCGTATACAAGTTGTCGCTGGACGGGAAGGTGTTGGGATGGCTTGGCCGGTCTGGCCGCCAGCCCAAAGAGTTCGGCTGGATCCACGAAATGGCGTGCCCTTCGGAGAACGAACTGTACGTCGCCGAGATCCTGAACTGGCGCGTTCAGAAACTCACCTTGAAACCTGGTAAGTAAGCAGCCTTGACTGCAGCCACGCGCTTCGGTATAGCTTAGGCACAGTCCATCGGGAGGTACCACGATGAGAAACAAAGCTCTGCTGGTATCGGGAATGCTTTGCCTAGTCGCCGCCGGGCAGCTCCTGGGGCATCATTCCATGGCGGCTAAGTACGACACCCAACAGTCGATCGTTTTGAATGGCACCGTCACGAAGATCACCTGGAACAATCCTCATGTTCGTTTATTTGTTCAAGCCCCGGACAAGGGAGTGCCCGCCACCTGGGAATTCGAAATGGGCAGCCCAAATCTGCTGCTGCAAAACGGCTGGAGGCTCGACACATTCAGGCAGGGCGATCACGTAGTCATTAAGGCGTATCCCGCCCGGGACGGCTCCAGGTTTGGATACGCCAGCAAGGTATCGCTAAGTTCGCACTAAGACCGGGCATGCCTTGGCCGGTTATTGCAAAAATGTCGCTATGAAACTCGCGGTCGTATTCTGCACACTGGCTGCTATCGCGGCCGCGCAGGGAACCGCGACGGTCGATGGCGTTGTGGTGAACAAAGTTACTGGCGCCGGTATCGAAGGCGCTACCGTGTGGCTTTGGAGCAGCGGGACCAATAGTTCCAAAGTCGTCACGAACGAAGGTGGACTTTTCCATTTCTCCGGACTGACACCGGGCGACTATATTTCTCGCGTGGAGAAGAGCGGATACTCTGATCCTGCACAGGAAGTATTGGTGCTTCCCGGAGACAGTCGTCCCAGGCGTCCCATTGTCGTCGGAGGCGAGCCGGTACGTCTGCGGTTCGAGCTGATTCCGCCGGCGGCCCTCCGCGGCCGCGTGGTTGATGCAGACGGAAACCCGGCCAGATCCGTTGTCGAATGGGGAAGCGGAAGAACCACGAACACCAATGCAGAGGGTGTCTTTGTTTTTGAGAATATCCTGCCTGGCTCCTTTACGCTGCTGGCCCGGCCTCAACTATCCGAGCACGTGTCCCGCAAGGATGAAATCCGAACTGAACCCGTGCCGACGTACTACCCGTCAGTCGTAGAAAGAAGCCTGGCGGAGACGATTACTCTTCGTCCAGGGGCTGAACTAACCGGATATGAAATCCGATTGCAGTCAGCCGAAGTCCATCGCGTGCGCGGCATCGTGCTTGACCCTGATGGCAAGCCGTCCGCCAAAGCTACGGTCGCTCTTCAACCCAGGATGCCTGCCGGTGACACAGGTCTCACTTTTCATTTGGCTGGCGGTGAAGGACTCACCCTTTCCATCCGCAATAGTCCCGGAGGCGGAGGACCTGAGGAGCAAGTGGTAACAGCGGAAGATGGCATATTCGAGTTCCCTTCGGTGCGAGCGGGTGAGTGGATGATTCAAGCGCACTCGGACTGGATTCGCGACGAGATCCAGCATCGCAACATTCTTAGATTAGGCAGCGCTGCAGTTAGAGTTGAACGCGAAGATCCGGACGAGCTGAAGATTCAGTTTGCCACACCCTTCAATCTTTCGCTCCCCACTGAGATAGCAATGAGCGATGGCTCTGCTCTCGCTCCGGGGGCATCCGTATCTCTGAGTCTATTTTCGGAAACTGGTCCTACCGGAAGAACGGTCAAGGTCGACGGAGGCAGAGTACTGCAATTCGGTGACATTATTCCGGGAACATACCAAATCCGGGCCGACGTCGTCGCCGGAAACTACTACGTAGACTCGGTATTTCTGGGGTCCACTAACGTCACAGGGCAAAGCGTCGAGCTGACACCCATACCTCTGCCGCTCAAAATCGTCCTGAAGCCCGCAGGCACCATCGCGGGGACGATCGAGGAGGCGAACGCCAGCACGGTCGTTCTATTCCCGCAGAGCTTCGCGGGCTCCGGCTACTCCGCGCAAAGCGGCGTCGGGAGGACTTTTGAGATTACTGGAGTTCACCCCGGCTCATACTATGCCATAGCGATGGACCGGCTCGATGTGGCTGCGATCGCAGACACTGTACGCCTACGCGGCTCAGTCCCTCGGGCGACCAGCGTGCGCGTGGAACCAGGATCGACGGTTTCGATGCAGTTGAAAGTAAATCATGTGCCCGAATAAACTCGTGCTGCTGTTCGGCGCCCTCACGGCGTTCGCAGGCGCGCAGAATACCGCGACAGTCGAAGGAGTGGTGGTGAACAAGGTCACTGGCGCGGGCATCGGCGGGGCGACGGTGCGGTTCGTGAGCCCCCGGGCCAATCGTTATGAAATCAGCACTGACGAAACCGGTGTTTTCCGGATCACTGGAGTAAAGCCCGGCGACTATAACGCATCGGTGGAGAAGAGCGGATACTTTCCGGATTCCGAGGTGTTCGCTCTTCTGGGAGACCGGCCTAAGTATCACGTCGACACGATCGGAGATCCCCTTCGCCTGCGGCTTGAGCTGAATCCACCCGCTGTGCTCCGCGGTCGCATAATCGGTGCGGATGGAAATCCAGCGCGTGCCTTTGTGGACCTAGGCATCGGGCGTAACGCTCGAACAGCTTACACCGACGCAGAAGGCGCTTTTGTGTTCGACAATCTCCAGCCCGGCGCATATACGCTGCTGGCCCGGCCGAAATCCGTCGAGCCTGTCACAAAGCACGAGGGCAGCCGCACCGAAGTTGTTCCGACGTATTATCCATCGGTTGTGGAGCCAACGCAGGCCGAATCGATTGTGGCTCGTGCAGGCGCGGAGCTGAGCGGCTACGAGATTCGTATGCAAACGGTGCCGGTCTACCGTGTGCGCGGCGTGGTGCTGAATCCCGACGGCAAACCCGCCGCCAAAGCCGTTGTCGAGCTTCAGGCCAGGATCCCTGGCGCGAATGTCGACCAGTTCTTGATCCCGGGGAACGCCAGGCAGTCCTTCTCTATTCGGACCGGCGAACTCGGATTACCAGAAATAGAGGAGCCGTTCGTAACAGGTCCCGATGGAGTGTTCGAGTTTCCATCCGTTCGCGCCGGTGAGTGGATCGTCCGCGCAGAAGGGGAACCGATATTGAGCGAGAGCCGCGAGGTTTCAGGCGTCGGAAGCACCACCTTCAGCCTGGGGCGCGGAGATCCGGACGAGCTCAAGATCCAGTTGGCCATGCCATTCCATCTCTCTGGAGCCGCGGTCTTGAGCGACGGCTCTCCTCCCGTGCCCGGCGTGATTTTAGGAGTCAGTTTCTATTCGGACACGGGGCGTGCGGGCAGCGGAGGCATAACCGGGTCAGGCGGTGCGCTCCGACTGGACGTGCTTCCGGGAGCACATGAGATCCGGGCCAACGTCATGATGGGAAACTATTACGCGGATTCGATACTACTCGGCTCCACGGATATCACCAGGCAAAAGGTGGAGTTCACACCCGCATCGCCCCCAGTCAAGATCATCCTGAAGCCCACGGGCACAGTTCGCGGCAGTATCGAGGACGCCGCGGCCGGCACCGTCGTGCTATTTCCGCAGAGCTTCACGGGGACCGGCTACTCAACTCAACTTGGCGTAGAAAAGACTTTCGACCTGGCGGGCATTCCGCCCGGCGAGTACTACGCAGTTGCGCTGGACCGGTTCGATGTACGAACCATGTCGGATGCCTTACGCTTGCGCAGCCTTGTGCCGAGGGCCACCAGCGTACGGGTCGAACAAGGCTCGACTGCCTCCGTGCAGTTGAGAGTGAATCGTCTGCCGGAATAGGTCGCAGAAATCCACAAAACTACGCTAGGATGACTTTTGTCATGCGCATCCCTTTTATAATCCTGGGAAGTCTTCTCCTCCTTTCTTCCCTCGTAGTTGGTCAGACGTACACGATTTCGACTCTCGCCGGCGGCGGTCTGCCTGTGAACATTCCTGGAACCACCGCGCTTCTGGGCCAGGCTCCCGGAGTCGCCGTCGATGCCAACGGAAATGTTTTCATCGCCAGCAGCTCGCTGCACATTGTGCTTCGCCTGGATGCGGCGACGGGCGTCCTAAGCTTGGTCGCGGGCAACGGAAATGCCGGTTTCAGCGGCGACAACGGCCCGGCCACCAGCGCACAGTTGAGCTTCCCGAACCGTGTGGCGGTGGATTCGAATGGCAGCGTCTACATCACGGACTCCAACGGGCTGCGGATTCGTAAGGTATCGAATGGCGTGATCACCACCGTAGCGGGAATCGGCACGGCCGGCTACAGCGGCGATAACGGCCCGGCTAACCTGGCCCAATTGCGGAACGCGGTTGGTTTGGCAGTAGACTCCAGCGGCAACCTGTACATTGCCGACGCCGGCAATCATCGCATCCGCAAGGTTACGAGCGGTGTGATCACCACCGTCGCCGGAACGGGGACCGCTGGCTTCAACGGCGACAACGGTCCGGCTAATTTAGCCCAATTGAATTTCCCCGACGGTATTGCCTTCGACTCCATCGGCAATCTGTACATTGCGGACGCCAGCAACAATCGCATTCGCAGAATCGCCAACGGGATCATCATGACGGTGGCAGGAAATGGGACGGCGGGTTTCAGCGGCGATAATGGTCCAGCCATCAGCGCCCAGGTGAGCAGCGTGGCCGACGTGGCGATCGACTCTTCGGGCAACATCTACATCTCCGACACTGCTAACAATCGCGTTCGCAAAGTCAGCAACGGAACGATCAACACGCTGGCAGGTAATAACGGGATCGCAGGTTTCGGCGGTGACAATGGCCCCGCCATCGGCGCTCAATTAAGCGGCCCGGCTGCCATCGCAGTGGATTCTTCGGGAAAAGTCTACTTCGCTGACTCAGGCAACAACCGGATCCGCCGCGTTTCTAGTGGCTCCATCACTACAGCAGCGGGCAGCGGCACCTCCGGCCCCGGCGGCGACAACGGACCGGCCGTCGGCTCGCAGCTGACGGCTGTCAGCGGCATCGCAATCGATTCCGCCATCAACGTGTACATCACCGACGCCCAACGAATCCGCAAGGTCTTCCGGAACGTGATCTCCGCCGTGGCCGGGATCGGAGAGTCTGGTTTCAGCGGCGACAACGGCCCTGCTCTCGCGGCCCGCTTGAATTTCCCGTTTGGGATCGCCCTGGATTCCGCGGCCAACCTGTACATCGCGGACGCGGCCAACAATCGCATCCGCCGGATTTCGAACGGCGTGATCAACACCGTCGCGGGCAACGGCACCGCCGGCTTCGGCGGTGATAACGGGGCTGCCACCAGTGCCCAATTGAACAGCCCAGCAGGTATCGCACTCGATTCTGCCGACAACCTGTATATCGCAGACTCGGGCAACAACCGCATCCGCAAGGTCTCGAACGGAGTGATCACCACCGTCGCGGGAAATGGCACCGATGGTTCCAGCGGAGACAACGGCCCGGCGACCAGCGCGCAATTTCAGGCGGCAAACGTTACGGTGGACGCGGCAGGCAATTTCTACATCGTGGATCAGAAGCATCACGTGATCCGCAAGGTCGCGAACGGAGTGATTACCACGGCGGCGGGGAATGGAACACCTGGCTACAGCGGTGATAATGGCCTGGCCGTCAATGCTCAATTGTTCGGCCCGACGTCGGCGGCCTTCGATTCTTCTGGAAGCTTGTACATCGCCGACACCACCAACTTTCGGATTCGAAAAATCTCGAACGGCGTCATTACAACGGTGGCGGGCAATGGAACGCAGGGTGTCGCCGGCGAAAACAGTCCGGCTACCAGCGCCCAACTGAATCTGCCGAACGGAGTTGCGACGGACCTCTCCGGCAAGATCTATATCGCCGATGGGGGCGTCCGCATCCGAGTCCTGACGCCGGTTGCATCCTCCTGCATCGCCACGGTCGCGCCTCCATCGCTAACGGCTCCCGTGTTGGGCGGAAATCTGGCGGTCAGCATCCAAATCGCGTCTTCCTGTGCATGGTCGATTTCTGCTTTACCGGTGTGGATTACCGTTTCAGGGGCGTCCTCCGGCACGGGAGCAGCGAACGTCACTCTGTCCGTAGCGCCCAACGGTGGTGAGGCGCGCAGTGCGTCGATTCTAATCGCGGGCATCCCGGTTGTGGTGAATCAGGCTGCGGCCGCGGGATGCGTTACGTCGATCAGCTCCGGAGGCCAGGTATTCACCGCGGCCGGCGGCTCAGGGGCGTTCAACATCAGTGCCGCGCCGGGCTGCACCTGGATTGCATCCAGCAACGCGAGTTGGATCACTTTCGTGGGATCGAGCTCGGGAACAGGCAATGGCACTGTGAGCTATCAAGTGGCAGCAAACACTCTCGCGGCTCGCACGGGCAGTATTTCGCTTGCAGGATTTTCCTTTACGATCGAACAAGTGAGCGTCTCCACAACCGAGATGACCAGTTCAGGCGCGATGGCGCAGCTGGCTTCGGCGGGCAACTGGAAGACCACCATCACGTTGGTCAACACCGGCACGGCCACGGCGAAAGTTCGATTGAGCTTCTTCGACGACAACGGGAATGCGCTGACTTTGCCGCTAACGTTTCCACAAGCGCCATTGGCGGCAGGGTCGCTGTTCGCCGCGGTGCTGGATCGCACCATCGATCCTGGTGCGACCTTACTGATTGAGACGACGGGTCCCGATGCTCAGCCGGTATCCGTGGGCTGGGCACAACTTCTGTCTACCGGAAGCGTGAGCGGCTCCGCTGTATTTCAACAACGCGTAGCTGGACGCGTGCAGGAAGCTACTGTCCCGCTGGAGAGCCGCAATGCGAGTTCGTACGTGCTGTCGTTCGACAACATCAGCGGATCGGCGACCGGGATTGCTCTCGCCAGCATAAGTTCGCCGGCAAACGCAATCGGAATTATCATTCGAGACGACACCGGCGCCCTCCTGCTTTCGACATCGATTTCGATGCCCGCACTGGGTCACACTTCGTTTGATCTGGCGAACAATTACGTGGTCGCTAAGAGTGCGCGAGGCACCGTGGAATTCGTCGCGCCGCCTGACGGACACATCAGCGTACTGGGTCTTCGATTCAATTCGACGGGAGCTTTCACCACAGTTCTCCCATTCGTGAAATAGTCGTAGCAGGAGTACGCATGAAAATCAGGATTCTGCTCGCGTCGTTGTCTATGTGGTTGGCCGCGGCTGGGGCGCTCTCCGCACAATCCAAGCTGCGCCTGCGAGTCTTCACGTCGGGACCCAGCGGCTTCTCAGTGAATTCCACGCTGGTCTATGGCAACAAAGACGCAATCCTGGTGGACGCGCAGTTCGTTATGAGCGAGGCATATCGCGTGGCGGCGATGATCCTGGAGAGCAAGAAGAATCTAACTACGGTCTACATCACGCACCCGCATCCGGACCACTATTTCGGCATCGCCGTGCTGAAGCAGGCTTTCCCCAATACGAAATTCGTGGCACTTCCTGCGACGGTCGCAGGCATCCGCAACGGCTGGGAAGGACGCCTGAAGAACTGGACGCCGGAGTTCGGCGGAAATCTTCCCACCACAGGCCCCATTCTTCCGGATGAGCTGCAAGGAACGACACTTACGCTCGAAGGCGAGACCTTGCAGATCGTCGGCGGTGTGCAGGGCGATGGGCCCAATAACTCGTATGTATGGATACCTTCGCTGCGCGCGGTGATCGCCGGAGACATCGTATTTAACGGGTCGCATTTCACTCCGCCCAAGATGCCGCAGGAATGGCTCAAGACGCTGGATCAGATCGCCGAGCTGAAGCCCGTGACGGTGGTCCCCGGCCACCAGGGACCCACGGTGAGGAACGATGCTTCGTCCATCGCGGCCATGAAGAAGTACATCAAGGATTACAATGACGCGCTGGATTCATCGAAAACGGCGCTGGAGTTCCGAACGAACATGACCAGGAAGTATCCCAATTACGCTCTGGAACGGCTGATTGTTTCGGCCGCCGATGCAGCGTTTCCAGCGAACAAGCGATAATCCCCGCAAGACTCACTGAGATGATCACGTTCAAGACCGAAAATGGACGCTTCACCTACCGTGTGGCTGGTATCGCAATACGGGATGGTCGCGTGCCGATTCACAAAGATCCAGATGATGACTTCTGGGTCCTGCCCGGTGGCCGCGCTGAGATGATGGAGCAGGCCCACGAGGCTCTGCGGCGCGAAATGTTCGAGGAGACCGGCTTCGAAGTGTCCGTCGGATCGAGCGCTTCCGTGCACGAAGCCACTTTCCTGGGCAAAGAGGACGAGAAATCACTGCACTTCCGCTGGGCGACGCTGCATGATCTGCGCAATCTTGGGGTGCGGCCCGAGTTTCTCATGGACCGCCTTGCTGGCCTCCCGGCGACGACCGAACGCGTGGTCCATGTAGATCCATTCTTCTCCCGGCATTAACTTTCGCTGCCCATGCCGCGAGGAATGGACCGGTTTCCCTCCACCCGCGCTGGATGTATACTGGCCCCGGCTCGACGTCCTGACAAGCATTTACAGGAGCGCTTATGAAAACCGTGAAACTTACGTTCTTGGGCGCGGCGGCCGCCGGCTCAGTGGTCCTTCTCGCGATGTTTCTGGCCTCTGCGCCGTTTCCCATCACAGCCCAGCAGCCGAAGGGCGAACCGATCCTGGTAGATCCGGATGACATCGGCGGCGTGGTGACCAGCTCAAAAGGTCCTGAAGCCGGTGTTTGGGTTATCGCCGAAACTACCGACCTGCCCACGCGCTTCAGCAGGACCGTGGTGACCGACGACCGCGGCCGCTACCTGATCCCCGATCTTCCCACCGCCAACTACACCGTCTGGACGCGCGGCTACGGCATGGTGGATTCCGCCAAGACGCAAGCGGCTCCCGGCAAAGTGGTGAACCTGACGGGCGTGATCGCGCCGAATGCGAAAGCCGCGGCCGAGTACTATCCGGCTAGCTACTGGTATGCCCTGCTCCAGCCTCCGGGGAAAAACGAATTCCCAGGCACCGGTCCCAGCGGCAACGGGATCAACCCGAATATCAAGAGCCAGGGCCAATTCCTGGATCTGATACGGACCGATAGCTGCTGGTCCTGCCATCAACTGGGAACCAAGGCGACTCGCGAGCTTTCCCCGGCTCTCGGATCATTCGATTCTCCCGCCAAAGCCTGGGAGCGGCGCGTCCAATCCGGACAGGCCGGCGGCCAGATGCTGGGCAGCATCAACAACATGGGCAAGGACCGCGCTCTGGCGATGTTCGGAGACTGGACCACTCGCATCGCCAAGGGCGAACTGCCTACGGCGCCGGCGAGGCCGCAGGGCGTGGAGCGTAACGTCGTCGTCACTCAGTGGGATTGGTCGTCCCCCAAGGCGTACATGCACGATGAGATCGCCACCGACAAGCGGAACCCCACCGTAAACGCCAACGGCCCCCTGTTTGGGGCCACGGAGCTTTCCACCGACAATCTTCCGGTCCTCGATCCCGTCCGGCACACCGCCACCACGATCAAGATTCCGGTACGCGATCCGGCCACCAGCCGCCCCGGAAAGCCGACGATGCCTTCAGTCTTTTGGGGTGAAGAGTCGATCTGGGACAGCCAGGCGAATATCCACAACCCCATGCTGGATGAAAAAGCCCGCGTCTGGTACACGTCCGTGATCCGCCCGCCGGATAATCCGGCGTACTGCAAACAAGGGTCGAGCCATCCGTCCGCGAAGTTATTCCCTCTGGAGCGCAGTGGCCGGCAGCTCTCGATGTACGACCCCAAGACCAAGGAATTCACGCTCATCGACACCTGCTTCAGCACGCACCACTTGCAGTTCGCCGAAGACGCCAACAACACCCTGTGGACCTCCAGCGGCGGAGGCGGCGGCGCGGTCGGGTGGCTCAATGTGAAGATGTACGAGCAGACCAAGGACGAGCAGAAGTCGCAGGGTTGGACTGCGCTGATTCTGGACACGAACGGTAACGGCAAGCGCGACGCATACACGGAGCCCGATCAGCCCATCGATCGCACCAAGGACCATCGCATCAATGCGGCGTTTTACGGAGTGACGGTGAGCCCCAAGGACGGCTCGATCTGGGGTACCGCCCTGGGCTACCCGGGGATGGTGATCCGCCTGGTTCCAGGATCGAATCCGCCGGAAACGGCTTTGGCGGAGGCCTACGAGCTTCCACATGAAAACGCCAAGGCGCCTATTAAGGGTTATTCGCCGCGCGGCCTGGATATAGACCGCAATGGTGTGGTCTGGATGCCTACCGCGAGCGGTCACTTCGTCAGCTTCGACCGCAGCAAGTGTAAGGGTAAGCTCAACGGCCCGGATGCTACCGGCCAGCACTGTCCGGAAGGCTTCACGATGTACGCCTTCCCAGCGCCGCAATTCAAAGGCGTGACAGACAACGGCTCCGCCGAAGCCAGCTACTACAGTTGGGTCGATCAGTTCGATACCTTCGGCCTGGGCCGCAACGTTCCCATCGCTACCGGAAACGGGGAAGACGCTCTCATGGCCATCGTCGACGGAAAGTGGGTGACACTTCGAGTTCCCTACCCGATCGGGTTTTTCGCCAAAGGCCTCGACGGCCGCATCGACGATCCGCGCACCGGATGGAAAGGCAAGGGGCTGTGGTCCACCTGGTCCACGCGCGCGCCGTTTCACAGCGAGACGGGCAAAGGAACTACGAGTAAGGTCGTGAAGTTCCAGCTCCGTCCCGATCCGCTCGCGCGATAATTCTCGAAGCTCGCGCGGGAAGCTGTCGCTGGCGAAGAACCCGAAGTATGCCCAGCTACAAAGAAAAGTACTGGGCTACTGCATTTTCTTGGTGCAATCCGGCGCAGGTTGATGTAAACTTCTGCAGCTAGAAATTTCCGGTCACACTCGGATTGAGTCTTAAGGCGCTTTTAACGGGGGCGTCAGTTGAGCTCAGCAACCGATTCTTCGGCGCACGCTCGCCTCGGGGATAGGGACGCGCGACGGACTCGCTTGACTCTCAGTTCGAAACAGTCGATGTGTGCCCTTGCTGGAGGTGTCGATTGGACGGGGACAAGAATCAGATGGAGCGGAGGTCTTTCCTCCTGGCCGGCGCAGCCGTTCTCGGCACCAGCGCCCTTTCCTACGGCAGAATCATCGGCGCGAACGATCGCATCTCCCTAGGCCTGATTGGCGCGGGCAGACGCGGACGCGAACTGGCGTCGGTGGTCGCCGACATCAAAGGCAGCTACAACGCCGAGATGACCGCGGTCTGCGACTTGTGGAGCGTGAACCGCGAGCACGCAACGAAAACTGCCGGGCAGGTGTATGGACGCGCGCCGCGTTCATTCATGCAGATGGAAGATCTGCTGGCGCTGAACGATGTGGACGCGGTACTCATTGCCACAGCGGACCATCAGCATGCACCCATGCTCAAGCTTGTCGCCGAGGCGGGCAAGGATGCCTACTGCGAAAAGCCCATGGCCAACGTGCTGGAAGAGGCCAAGGCGGCGCGCGATGCTGTCCGGTCGCGGAACCTCATTGTGCAGATCGGCACACAGCATCGCAGCGAGCCGTATCAGAATGCGGCTAAGGATCAGATCCGTCGCGGCGAGCTTGGGGACGTCAGCAAAGTGGAGATGGTGTGGAACTATCACGGTCCCCGCTGGCGCGGTCGCGAAGAGGTAAGCCAAATCCGCGAGCAAGATACCGACTGGAAAAACTGGCTGCTCACCAAGCCGTATCGTCCATTCGATCCCCGGGCCTATTTCGAGTTCCGCCTGTACAAGGAATTCTCCAGCGGCATCCCGGATCAGTGGATGAGCCACGGTATCGACCTGGTGAACTACTTTCTGGAGGATCCCTTCCCGAAGTCCGTGGTCGCCATGGGGGGCGTGTACGCATGGCACGATGGCCGCGAAAATCCGGATACTTTCCATGCGCTGCTGGAGTATCCGAAAGGATTCCTGGTGAGCTATTCGACCAGCTTCGGCAACGATTCCGATAGCTCCACGCGCATCATGGGCACCAAGGCCACGCTCATCAACATCGGAGGCGAGGGCAGCCAGCGCTGGAAGCTGGTGGAGGAAAAGGGAAATCACGAAGACAATCCGTTCGTCCATCGCAATCAGAAAACCGTCAAGCTTGGGGACAAGAGCCGCAGCTTGCCGTTTACCCAGCGTTTGGTGACAGGGGCGGTCGAGAAGACCTATGGGCCGCTTCCGTTTATCTCCGACGCTAATCCGTCCCACATGAAGAACTGGTTCGAGTGTCTACGCAGCCGGAGCCAGCCCAACGCCACCGTCGAGCACGGCTTTGCGCACTCGGTCGCAGTGATCATGGCGGCGCGAGCCCAGCGCGAGGGCAAGAAACTGTACTGGGATCGGGCGAACGAACAGATCGTCGATCATCCTGTGGTTGCCTGATGCGGCACATCACTTTGCTGTTCGCCTGCGGAGTGCTGCAGGCACAGACGGCGGTCCGGGTTCCACAGGACCTCGATCCACAAAATCTGCAAGAACGTTGGGACAGCTATCTCAACAGAACCTACAACTGGAAGAAAATCGGCGTGGTCACGGCAGAGACCATGTTCGAACAGACGTTTCAGCTCAGCAAGTGCGGCAGGCCGCCATACTGTTTTTCGCATGAAATCGGAGGCGCACTGACGCGCCGAACCACCCGCACAACCATCGAATTCGGGGTGGGAGCCCTGCTGCACGAAGATCTCCGGCGCAGGCCATCGGGTCTGCATGGATTTCGCCAGCGCTTCACGTACGCGTTTCTGCGCGCGCCTCTTGCGATCGGATCCGATGGCAAGTGGGAGCCCGCATACAGCCGGTTTGCTGGAACAATGGGAGGCTTAGCCGTATCTTCGGCGTGGAACGGAAGACCGCTTACGGCCGGTCGTCTTGCCGAAGGTTTCGGATGGTCGTCGACTTCGTACTTTCAGGATGCGCTGTGGACCGAGTTTGAACCAGACCTGAAGCGGCTGGGTCGTCACGTCGTGGACAAGCTTCGGCATCGGCTCAAACAATAAACCACTCCCGCTACCACAAGTGCCAGGCACCGAAGGCTAGAACGTATACCGCCAGCAACGCATTCGTGGTCGCATGGGCAGCCACGGCCTCTCCGATTCGGCCGCCCCGGATCTGAGACCAGGCATACAGAAGCCCGGCCACGATTCCTGCAAACCAAAGCGTGCCATGCATAAAACCGAACAGCGCTGACGAAACTAAAACCGAAAACCAGGTGAATCGCGTGAATGGTACCGATTCGAAGTCAGGCGAAATCAGACGGCGTAGAACAAACCCTCGAAAGGCAAGTTCTTCGGCGAGGGGGACAGTGACAGTGGCGGCCAGAACCCGAAAACAGATCCACGTGATGCGCGCACCGCCGGAGGACGAACTCAGCGCTGGCGGCATGACATTCGCGCCCGGACCACCGGTGAAACGGTCGAGGACAATCCATAGGATGAAGACACCCACGCCGATCGCTGGTCCAACCCATCCTACTCTCCAGTCCAGATTCGAATACTTTGCTCGAAAGGCCCACAATGCTCCAGCCGCGGCGAAGAACCGCAGCGGATACAACCATTCGAAACGCCCGCTCATCGCACCGGCGAGCATGCCTGCGCCCAGGATCATCAGGAACGGGACCAGATACGCAGCCGTAGGATTCTCAGTGGATCGCACGACTTCCGGCCGCGGAGGGTTCAGCGTGAAATACGAAGTGCGCCGGGCGGCTACTGAAAATCCCAGGGCGACCACGTTGAATGCGATCCAGCCCGCTTGCGAATGAAACCCGCCTGCGGCAATCTCACGTGCGCCGGCGTTGCCGATCAGAATCAAGGCCGCAATGCGCACAGCGTTGAGCAGATACATCACGGCGACTCCGGCTGGAATCAGAAGCAGCGCTTGCGGAAAGCGGCATTCTTTTCGAAACAGGCACAGCCACACCACGGCGAAAGCCAGCATCAATCCGGCGCCTTCAAAACCGGAGCACTCCTTCGCGATCACCACACGAAAATTACCGGTCCCGATCGTCATGGTTTCGGGGTTAGATGTAACCCCGGAGATGAACAGGCGGACTAGTCCATCCACCAGGCTGAACGTGACCCGGCCCACCGGCTGCCACAGCCACCGGCTGGCATCTCCCACCAGACAGGCTGCTCCCACTGCGATCGCAGTGTACAGCCACAAATTTCCCGTACCGCGTACCAATTGAATCCAAAGACCGAATGGAATAACGGCGAATGCCGCCAAAGCAATCCCGGCAAAACCCGCAAACAGCCAGGCTCCGGCGATCAGATCCGCCGGGAAGCCGGAAACGCTGCTCTTGAACAAAGGGGCCGTAAGAGCCACCACCACCGCCATGGCTGCAAAGTGGGCCGCAAGAAGACCTCTGCCGATCGGGATCACTGCCAGCCGATCAGAAAGCTGGTCGAATGTCGCCCTGCTCTTGAGATAGCCGAACGTCACGAACAACGCCGCGAAACCTACGATGAAGCGCAGGATCCATGATCCCCAGGCACCCAGAAATCTCAACATGCCAATCTGGTGCGCCAGCATTTCGCCGTCGGCCATGACCGAAAGGACCAGCAATTCTGCACCAAAAAGAGCTGCCAGCAGGAACAGGCGGGAAACAACGCTAAATCGGCGGAAGTTGAGGGAAAGAGTGGATACCGTCGCGGCGTCCCCCGAGACTACCGCGGGTGCTGGGGATAGATCGTGCACCGTTTCTAAAACCTTGTATCAGAAAGTATAGGGCATGGAACCGCGATTGCGGTGAATCAATGCGGCTAAGAGTTCCAGTACGTTAGGTAGGTTGGAAAACATCACGGACGCAGCAGATTGCCACGTCCGTGATTATTGAAGGGAATCGCTACTACTTGCGCCGTCCGCGCATCACCAGCAACACGCCGGAAACCAACGCCAGAGCACTGCTAGCCGACGCCGGGCTAATTTCCGGAGCGGCGACGGCTGTCCCGAAAGCAGCGCTTCCCATACCCATCAACAGCAACATGTATCCTAATAGTCTCAAGTGAATCCTCCTTAGTTTTACAGCCTCTTCCTTACAACTGGATCTGGAAAGTATAAGGCAAGTAGGCTGAACTTGAAACGCTCGAAAGGAAATTGATAGTTCTAGTACGAGCCGAACGTTGATGCGTGGTCTACTGTTTCGGCTGGTGAGCGCGATCCCGCTCATTCTCGGCGCAGAAATACTCCAGGATGTCTGAGTCGGGAACCAGCTCATGCGTGACTTTAATGCTGAAGGGCTTAGTGTACATCTTAGGATCGTCGAAGGTCATTTCGATATCCAGATGCCCAAAATCGCCGCGACGATAGCGCTCGGTGATATGTAGCGCCTCGCTACGCGGGTGGCCCAACACATCCAGCCAGGCCTTATCGTTGAATCCGATGGTATCGACGACCAGCCTGTCTCCGTCCCATTTGCCGACCGAGTAACCCAGCCACGATGGCTGCGGATCGACAGGCAGCTTTCGGCCGTCGGTATAGATCTGGCGATGCGCATTGTCCACTTCGAGCAGATCGATGATCAAACCCGGGGTCTGCACGATCTTGTGCACTTCCGACACCAGCGATGAAATCGGGATACCGAGAGGCAGGCAATCGACGCCGGGATCCCTGGTCGCCCCTGACGCCCTTTGCCCGAACAGTTTGGCCGCTTCAGGACGCATCGGCTCCTCTCCTTGTTTGAAGTCCAGGAGAATGTTGATGGCGTACTTCGAAATCGTGTCGAGCTCCATGCCGGGCACGCTGGTCGCATCCGCGGCAGCGATCAGCTCGGGGCCAAACAGACGCGTCAACTCTTTCTTACCGTCAGGCTGCACATGCCAGACACCGGAAAGATCCGGCTTGCCGTTCGATGCCCGCGGCGCTGGTGCCCTCAGATTCGCTTTGCCGTCACGCGTCCGAGGCGTTCCAGGCGTGGGATGATTCAACCATTGCGCGTGCGCGCTGGTTCCCAGGAGCGCAATCAGAACTATATATTTGCGTTTATTTGCGTTCATTCGCGGCTTTTTTCTGTTCCTCGAACACGGCATTGAACGCCGTCTCCTGAATGTCGAGCTCGGTCTTATACCCCTGCGGATCGATGAATGGATTCGGGCCCTTGCCCACCTTCGGATACTTCTCGGCCAGATTGTACATGGCCGGGTGCGATCCCAAGGGAACATCGCACTTGAGCCCGCGCAAAATCCGGAAGCTGCGCTGATATTCCTCGGCGATCTGCGGAACCTGCTTGTTGTTCACCAGCTGTGTGCCCTGATTCACTCCCACGCTGCCGATGATGACGACGTTGTACTGCTTCCCGCCTTCTTCGACGGTCGCGGTCCACGTGGTACATCCGCGCGTATGTCCCGGGGTCAGGTGCGCCACAAGTGTCGTGCCACCCAGCGTCACTTTCTCGCCATCGCGAATAACCTTGTAATCCGGGCGAGGCTTGCCGCTTGGAGTGCGCATGGTTTGCAGCGCGGGAATGTCCTCTGCCATCGCCATTACCTGCGCGCCGCTCAGCTCCTTCGCGAGCGCGTCGCCTTCCATGTGATCGCCGTGCGCGTGACTTCCGAGCAGGATCTTAATATCGGTGAACTTGAACCCCAGCTTCTCGACCGATGCCTTGATCACCGGCACCGTCCGCTCATAATCGCTGTTGATCAGGATGTTCCCTTGCGGCGTCACGATCAGGAACGTCCCCAGGCTGCGCGTGCCAACATAATAGATGTTTCCGATGATCTTATGCGGTGGGAACGCCGTGTCCTGATCTTCCTTGGTTCCGACGTTGCGCGTGAACAGTTCGGCTGCAGTCCATACTTTCCCTGACTGCGCCATCAGCCCAGCCGCAAGACCGGACAGGATGAATGAGAGTAATAGCCCTAGTTTCTTGGTCCGCATGGTGGAAACAGAATATCAGGCGGCCGCGCGCTTGTCATCAGACTCCCGCTGGGTCCAGGATGACCGCAAACGCCGGATCGCTGCACTCATTCCGATCATTGCCAGTGTCAGGACCGCCGAAGCCGCCAGGCATTGCCAGACGGCAAGTTGTGACTTATAGGCCGCGAACCATCGGCCATACACCAGCTCCACATGAACCCAATACACCGCCAGCGAAGTGGTTCCGAGCAGGCGCACCCAGCTCCATCCTGCGCTGAAATATTCGGTCCAAAGGAACGCGACCGAGCCCAGTAACAAAGTAATACCTAGCTTACAGGCCACCAACGCAGGGCTGTTCAGCCAGAAATCCGCATGCGGATAAATCGAAAACGGCAGGTTCGAAAAATACTGCCCAGCCAGAAGCAAGCCGAAGCCGCACAAGGCAGACCACTGCATCACGCGACCCCATTCGCCGCGCTTAACCAGGGGGATGGCGCTCCCGGCCGCGAGTCCGAAGGCGAGATACGATCCCCATGGCAACATGCTGAATGCGGCCGCGGTGGGGACGAAATAGTCGCGCACGGGTTCCGGAATCCGGCCGGTATTTAAACTCGCCATCACCGGCGCGAGGCCGGCCAAAGCGACTCCGGCACAGACCGCCCAGCGCACCCGCTGCATGCCATGCGCCAGCGCCATAACGGATAACAGAGCCGCGGTCGCACCCATCAGATTCAAGACGTCCACACGCAGCAAATCGGTCCACGGCCGAACAGGTAGCGCGAAAATCCACATCTGGAGCCGGAACGCGATCGCCAACAGGAACAAATAGCGCGCGCGACGCAGAGCGCCGGCAATCCGCGGCCAAGCCGGCAGGTCATCCCGCCGGTTCATTCCCAAGCCGTAGGTGATCCCGGTAAGGAATAAAAAAATCGCGGCAGCTTCTCCGCCGAAAAATTGCGAAAAGATGAACACCGGGTGTTCGCGCAGCTCAGACCGCACGAATGAATCGAAGGTGTGCCCCTGCAGCATCACGATGGCTGCCAGGCCACGCAGCCAGTCAAGGAACACAATACGACTACGAACCGCGGGAACGTTCACGTTTTGTTTAGTATTTGATCTTTCCGAGGAAAGCGAGCAGCAGCCGGTTAAACTCGTCGGGACGTTCCATCATTACGAAATGTCCGGTACCGGCAACCTGCACGTATTCCGAATTGGGGAAAGCTTTCTTCAAATTCTCGCGATTCGTCATGGGCGCATTGCCGGCGTAAATCCCCAGCACCGGAGCCGTCGATACTTCATTGTTCAGGTTCGCAGTGTCGAACGTCGCGAGCATCGCTCCTGAAGCCGTCGCTTCCGGCGCCGCCAGCATCATCTTTAAGACGTGTTGCTGAATGGCGGCCGGAGTGGCCGGTGTAAACATTCCTCGGATCATCGTTTCGCGAGCCTTCATGCCCTGGGGACCTGTCATCGCCGCGGGATCCGGCGCTCCGCGTCCTGCCCTGCCCGGGCCCCCGATGATCAGCAATCCGTCCACGGGCACTAGTCCGGCCACACGCTGCGGATACAGGCGCGCGTACTCCCGGATCACCGGGGTTCCCATGCTGTGTCCTACCAGTACTGCTTTGTCGACTTTGGCGTCCGCTCGCACCGCCTCGACCGCACGCGCAAACACCGTCATCGAAAACTTCCCGTCTTTGGGCGGATCACTCTTTCCGTGCCCCGGCAGATCCAGCGTGATCACGCGATAGTTCCGGCTTAACTCCGGTACCTGGAAGTCCCACGACGTTTCGTCGCAGGTCCAGCCGTGGACCAGGATGACCGCTTCCTTGCCCGACCCTTTGGGCGTCCAATGAATCTTCGCGGCATCGACGGACGCTGCGAAAACGGGTGCCGAAAGCGGCGCCGAGATCGGGATTGCCAGCAGGATGCCGAGCAGCAGTCTCATGAGGCCATCTTAGCGTATAGCGTGGTCAGAAACCCGATTGAGTGGTAGAATAGGGAGAGCATGCAATACTTTGTCCGCACCATGGAGAAACACAAGGCTAGCACCCGGGTTTTCAGCCCCGAAGTGCCCTGCCCGGCGCTCGGCAGCGCCAAAGACGCGGCCAAGCAACTCGTACAGTCGTCCGACCCCTCGGTGATGCTCCAAGCCGACGTCTGTTCACGGAATCAGAACCAGGTTCGAACCCGATATTGCTGTTGGATCAACGAGCGCGGCGAGTTCGTGGAACGAGCCCTGATCTAACCCCCTGCCTGCGTTACCACGTGTTACACTTTTAGCGAACCGAGCCCGCCAGTTGCCTACCCGTGGAACGAGCCCGCCTGGTCAATTTGAACGTATTGGAGAATTTTCGTGACGAATATCTTTGTTGGAAATCTAGCTTACCAGACTACGGAGTCGGAGCTGGAAGCTGCTTTTGCCGCGTACGGCGCAGTCGAAAAGACCAGCGTGGTCCGCGACCGCGATACCGGACAACCCCGCGGCTTTGCCTTTGTCGAGATGACCAACGCGGCCGAGGCGGCCAAGGCAATCGAAGCACTTAACGGGCAGGAACTGAACGGCCGGGCTCTCAACGTGAACGAAGCGCGTCCCCGTCCTGAGCGTGGCGCGGGTGGTGGTGGCGGCGGCTACGGCAATCGTGGTGGCGGCGGTCACGGCGGTGGCGGCGGTGGCCGGCGGCGCGAGCCTCGCTGGTAGTTTTCTAATTTTTATCTCGATCTTCTAACAAAGGGGCAGGCGTATCAGTCTGCCCCTTTTCTCGTTCCTACCTCAAAGAGTGCGCACAATGGAGGCATGAGCGAGTCCTTCCGAATCGAACATGACACCATGGGTCCGGTGCGGGTTCCGGCCAACGCCCTGTATGGCGCTCAAACGCAACGCGCCGTAGAAAATTTCCCCATCAGCAAGATGCGTTTCGGGCGAGCCTTCCTCAAGTCACTCGGGCTGGTGAAGCGCTCGGCTGCCCGTGCGAACCTGCAGGCCGAGGTGCTGCCCCCTGAAATAGTCTCTGCAATCGAGATGGCGTCTCACGAAGTGGCTGAAGGTCTCCACGATTCTCAATTCGTAGTGGACGTTTTCCAGACCGGCAGCGGCACGTCCACCAACATGAACGCCAACGAAGTGATCGCCACACGAGCCTCGGCAATTCTCGGCGCGCCCGTCCATCCTAACGACCACGTCAACCGCAGCCAGTCGAGCAATGACGTGTTCCCTACTGCTCTGCATGTCGCCGCGGCCCAACTCGCGCACGCGTCACTTCTGCCGGCAATGGAACTCTTGCGTCAAGCCCTCGAATCCAAGAGCAAACAATTCTGGGAAATCCTCAAGATCGGACGCACGCACTTGCAGGACGCCGTGCCCATGCGACTGGGACAGGAGTTCGGGGGATACGCTCGCCAAGTCGAGTTATCGCAAGCCAGAGTTCGGAAGGCTCTCGACGATATTTATGAGCTGCCTCTAGGCGGAACGGCCGTCGGATCCGGCATCAACGCTCCAGCCGGATTCGCTAAAACAGCCATCGCCATCCTTGCCGAGACCACTTCACTTCCCTTCCGCGAGGCCGAGAACCATTTTGAAGCGCAGGCCGCTCGCGACGCGGCGGTGTTCCTCAGCGGCGCTCTGAAGACCTACGCGCTTTCCCTTACCAAGATCGCCAACGATATCCGCTGGCTGGGATCCGGTCCGCGCTGCGGATTAGGAGAGCTGCAATTGCCCGAGGTCCAGCCGGGATCGAGCATCATGCCCGGCAAAGTGAATCCTGTGATCGCCGAAAGTGCACTGATGGTGTGCGCCCAGGTCATCGGAAACGACGCGACCATTAGCTGGGCAGCGGGCTCAGGCGCATTCGAGCTGAACACCATGATGCCGGTGATCGCATATGACCTCCTGGCATCACTCGAACTGCTGGCTGCGGCATCGCGAAATCTCGCCGAGCAGTGCATCGCAGGACTGGAAGCGAACCAATCACGTTTGTTCGAGTCGCTTGAGCGCTCACTCGCGCTGGCGACATCCTTGACTCCGGAGATCGGCTACGAGCGCGCCGCTGCACTTGCCAAAGCTGCACACGATTCGAGCCGAACGATCCGTGAAGTAGCTGAAGAAAGCAGCGGAATCCCCAAGGAGAAGCTGGCCGCGCTACTCGATCCGAAAAAAATGGTTGGTTAGGCTCCGTGCAGCGGAAAATACTACCGCCATCTTTAGCCGTTAAACCCTTTTTATTCAACAGCCTGCTGTCCGGCACTCTACCTGCAATAAAGTCCGGCAGGCAGATGTTGAAGCTGTTTGAGCGATGTTTGTTGGCTTTCGGGATCCTGGCGATCGGCTACTGCGGTTTCATCGCACTCAAAGCCGAGAGGAGCCAACTCCACGGCCGCCACGAACTGGAGCGCTCCAGCTTCACATCTGCCCTGCCCCGGACGGGCGACGTCGTAGGCCAGTTGGAAATCCCACGTCTTGGCTTATCGACAGTCGTCTTTGAGGGCGCCGATGACGACGTACTGGACCGCGGAGCCGGCCACTTGACCGGTTCCGCGCTGCCGGGGGATCGAGGAAATATGGTGCTGGCCGCGCACCGCGACACGTTCTTCCGGCCGCTGCGCAACGTTCGCGTGGGCGATAAGGTGAAAATACGCGGGCGCAACAAAGACAGCGTCTACGTAGTCGAGTCCACCACAGTGGTCGAGTCTGATGACACCTATGTCCTCGACGCGACTACGCAGCCCGCCCTCACACTGATTACGTGTTATCCGTTCCGCTATATCGGCCCGGCTCCCGAGCGCTTTATCGTCCGCGCAGTCCTTG
>Ga0068855_100001843_pt1 | contig 26371 bp, 21 predicted proteins | sample KBSCornC52_FD_66592 | JGI IMG/M metagenome (GOLD analysis project Ga0068855, IMG submission 66592) | Corn rhizosphere microbial communities from Kellogg Biological Station, Michigan, USA - KBS Corn C5-2 | ecosystem: Host-associated > Plants > Roots > Rhizosphere > Soil ... | reverse complement strand
CGCTTCTGGCGCTACCCTCATTTCGTCAGCTCCGCGGCGCATATCGCTAGCACGCACCCACACCCCGGAGGGGTGGATGGATTTTACGAGCTCGTGGGGGCGCGCGATATTCTGGGAGTCGTGGCGTTGGTCGACGACATTTCCGTTACTTTGGGAGCGCCCTTCGATGCGACATTGGAGATCGCTCCTCGCGATCGCCAACTCCTGGTCCAGGTCGCGCTTCACATCGAGGCGGGTTTGCGCCTGCGCGTGCGCCCAAACGACCAGCTTGCGATCTTGCGCCCCGACGGTCGTCTACTGCATGCGGACGGCAGTGCGCGCGATCTCCAGACACGCGAACGGCTTGCCCATCACGTGGGCTTGGTGGAACGCAGCCGAACTCGAAGAGCGCGCCAACAAGCGGAATCGGTGGATGCATGGAGCGCGCTCGTGGCCGGTCGCTGGGGCCTGGTCGAGCGCCACGAACCCGGAGGTTCGCGCCACTACGCCGTGCTGGAAACCACGCGGGGCCGTCACCTGCACGCGCTCACCGAGCTCGAGACTCACGCGGTAGAGTTGAGCGCGCGCGGCCTGTCCGGAAAATCCGTGGCCTATGCGCTCGGGGTTGCACCCTCCGCGGTTTCGCGGCACCTCGCGGCCGCCGCGCTAAAGCTAGGCGTGCAGAGTCGCACCGACCTCGTGCGAATGGTGGCGCGCTTGCTACGAAGCGGCCCCGTGCGTGAACTCGCCGGCTCACTCACGCGCTCCGAAATGGACGTGCTTTCTCTCGTCCGTCTCGGCTGGAGCAACGCGAAGATCGCTAAGCAGCGTGGACGCTCGGAGCACACGATCGCCAATCAAATAGCCGCACTCCTGTTCAAACTCGAGGTCCCTTCGCGTCGCGCATTGGCCGCCGTGAACGGCGCTGAGTGACGGAAAAAAAGCATGGGATAGGCGTTGGGCAAAGGCACCCGCCGGCCGGCGGAGTCCTGTGACCTCGCTCGGTACGGGAATCTAGCGTGGATAGCTGGCCGCTGACGATTGTGCCGGGAGCTTGGGATTCGAGGCAAAGGAGCAGCGCGCTGCGCCTCCGCAAGAATTAACCATAGATCGAACACAAACGACGGTGCTACCGAATCCTCACCAAGTGGCGCGTTGCGCTCGAAGGGGATTTGCGCATGGAACTTCAGATCCGCATGTGGCTGTTGCCGCTCGTCACGCTGTTCGTTTGCTCTGCGCTCGCGTGCACGGGCCCTTCGCCGAATCCGTCGCCCGCGCCTGCGGACGCGGAATATCAAGTGAGTCTCGTGACGGCCACGTGGGACGGGCTGCCCGGCTGTACTTCGAGCAACGAGAGTCGCATTGCCTTCGTGAGCGCGAGCGCGGAGCTGTGCGTATGCACGAGCAAGCAGTGGCGGCGTATCGCATGCACCCCGGCGCAAGAGGGAGAGGTCGCCTACTCGGCGGCCAGCAAGACTTTGTGGGCTTGCGTCGATCGCCATTGGACACAGGTGGAATTGCCCGCGGGGCCCAAGGGTGACACCGGTGCGACGGGACCGGCGGGACCACAGGGGGACACTGGCGCTCAGGGGCCGCAGGGGCTTCCGGGCGTCGATGGGATGAACGGCGCGGACGGCGCCGATGGCATGAACGGAGCTGATGGCAAAGATGGGGCGAACGGGGCTGATGGTGCACAGGGACCTGCGGGGTCTGCTGGACCTGCTGGACCTGCTGGACCCGCGGGAAGCTCGCTGCCCCCGGCGCCGCTGCCGCTCGGGAGTGTTTCCGATCGTTTGGTTTGCATGACCATCAGTATTGGGTCGCATCTCATCCGTGGGCCGTCGATTGCTCGGGGACATGAGGGCCAATTTGAGCTCACCAAGTTCGGCATGTCGCTGGTTGGTGGCGACATACCGACCTGGACACTGAGCGTGCAGACAAACGGAGCGCTACAAGGTTTTCCGGAGCTGAACCAGGCGGTTGCAAGCGGCGCGCTCGCGACAGTGGAGCTCGACTTTTTTAGATTCGAAACCGATGTCAAGCCTTACTTGGCGATCAAGCTCGGGAAGGTCACGATCGCGAATGATGACAGCGTGGCGTTGGCCGAAAATGAAGGGGTGAGTTCGACCACGTTGCTACGGTTTCAGTTCAACACGATTCAAACGGAGTTCTCCGACATTGATAATGCAGGGAGGTTAGGCGCCGCACACAGGGAGACGTGGGACAATCAGCTGCAAACAGGTTCGGGCGAAGTTGCGGGTGACGTCGTCTTCGAGGTTGGAACGCCTCAGGTCAGCGCCCCGAACCCGATCTCGGTAAGCTCGTTCGAGAATGCGCAAGCAGGGGCTGGCGACGTCGGCCAGACGACCGTGACCTCGTTCATGCGGACAGCTGGAGGATTTGTCTTCAGGGCAATGCAATCGGTGCTCCTTCGAAGGGTGAACGCGACGACGGTGGTTGCGCTAAACGGCTCGGAGGTCGAGCTAGCACGCTACACTTTCGAACAAGTGCACTACGAATCCATGAGCATCTCTGGGGGCGTCGCGTCGCTCTCGTTCGGCGCAAGCTCCGCTATTTGGAAGGTGAACGCAGATACGACGTCCTATGCGCCACCACCACCCAGCACAGACGCCGGAGCACTACCGAGCACAGACGCTTCCCCCGGCGATTCGCCAGACCCCGACGCAGGCGCGAGCGATCCCGACGCGGGCAGCGATGTCGATGGCGGAGTCATGGCTAATCCGAATTCGCAGGGCTGAGGGGCTTCGGCTGATCGCGTAATCGGCTGCTTGGGGCACGGCGACTCGGTGTCGTTCTCCTGCCGCGTTGAATCGATGCAAGCGTGAGCGCCGGCCCGCCTCGGCCGGCGCTCACGATACGCAGTTGGCGCTCGCCGGCTCAATGACGCGCCGCTGTCACAACGCTGGGCTCGCGTTCCTCGCCAGCTCGAGCGCCATTTCCGGGAACCAAGCGCCAGCGGCCGGATCGCTGATCATGCGCACGGGATCCGGTGAGCCCGAAGGCAGCCAGCGGTTGCACTGGCCGTCCGACTCGCCGGGGATCTTGAGCCAGAGGTAGTCGTCGATGAGGGCATTGCCGGTGACCGAGCTCGGCGTCTTGCCGAGGCCACGCGCGGGCGGGTCGCACCAGGCTTGCACGTCGCCGAGTGCCGTTTGCTCCGGACTCGGCTGCCAGGGCCCCACGCCATTGCGGCTTGCATCGATCACGAAGTGCTTGAGGCCAGCGTCACCGGGGTAAGGCACCCAAGTCTGACTCTCGACGTTGTCCGCGTACCATTGGTCGGTGAGGGCCCAGGTCGAGAAATCACTGATTGTCGCTGGTGAGTATTGGCTCCCGCACCATTCGGCGTGCCCGCCGCCCCAAGAGCCGGAGGTCGGATCGGCAAACCAAATGCATTTCGAGACCCAGGTGCCGTACTTCGTCAAATGATCATCGGCCTCGAAATTCGACACGTTCAGGAAGAAGCCGTCTGCGGCGCCCACGCCGGCCTGCAGCAGGCGATCGGCGCTGTCGCCTGCGCCGAGCCAGCCGCTGTGCGTGCCGTCCAGGTACACCTTCGCATTGGGGTTGGCTTTGAGCGACGCGACGGCATATTTGAGCATCTCGAACCGGTCGCTGGCGGCGGTGGTCGGGTCGGCCTCAGCGGGCTGGCACCATTCGAGCACGTTAGGATCGGGGAGCCAGCTGTCGCGGTCGGCAAATGGGTTGTACCAGGGGATGATGCCGAGACTATCTGGCTCGAGCATCACGATCGCGTCCGCTTTGCCGATGCCTTGAGACACGGCATCGATCCAGTCGAAGTACGCTTGCTTCGTCGTGGCGCCGCCGGCCGAGAATTGGGCGCAATCGCGGAACGGAATATTGTATGTGACGAAGACGGGAATCGACCTGCGCTCAGTCGCCTCTTCGACGACTTTTCGGGTCGCCTTCTTTACGTCTTGGATTGCGGCTTGCGTGAGCCAAACCGCCTGCGGCGTGTCGATCATTTTGCTGATGAGCGCGGCATCCTTCCGCTGGCGGTGCTTCAATAGTTCCTTGATCTGAGCCTTCGCGCCCTCCGCCGCGGCCGGAACGTAGAAGCGCGTGCCGGCGTTGCGGCAGCCCGTTAGCGCTTCGTCCGTTTGACTCACCGTCTCAGTAGCATCGGTGGACACGGCACAGCCTGCGGTGCTCGCGAGAGCGAAGCTCAGCAGCGTGAGCAATTTCCTGATCGACATTGGCATCATCCTCCTCGGGGAAACCCCATGATTTGTGGGGCGACCCTACCGGCGAAAACCGCCACTTGAGAATGGGCATTTATTCTGCTCGGCCTGGGCGGAGCGCGACCGGCCGCCTAGCTGCTTGGCACCGTCCTGAAGCGCTTGGCCGTGGTTGGGCCTTTGACGCGCCCGAGCGCCGCGCGCCGCGCGAATGATGCATTGTTGCTATGCCCTTCGCGCCCGCTCAACGCCGCGAGGCATTCTTTGCTCGAGTTTTGCGCTAGCCTTCGCGATCGTGCTTTCGATCCCAGTCACTGACGCTACGCCGCGCGGATCCCCGGAGCCAGCCATTCGCGAGGTTCACTTCGAGCTGCTCGGGCGGATCCGCACCGCCGTGGGCCGCGTCATCTCGGGCAAACCGGAAGTGGTCGAGTTGCTACTGCTCGCCGTGCTCGCCGGCGGTCACGTGCTCGTCGAGGACGTGCCCGGGGTCGGCAAGACGACGCTTGCCAAGGCCATCGCGCGCGTCCTTCAGATCGGGTTTTCGCGCGTACAGTTCACGCCGGATCTGCTCCCGACTGACATTCTCGGCTCGCTCGTGCTCGATCCGCGCTTGGGCTCGTTCTCGTTTCAGCGCGGCCCAATCTTCACCAACGTCTTGCTCGCGGACGAGATCAACCGCGCGTCACCGCGCACGCAGTCGGCGCTGCTCGAGGCCATGAGCGAGGCGCAGGTGACCGTTGACGGCACGACGTACCCACTTTCGCCCCCCTTCTTGGTGTTTGCGACGCAAAACCCGTACGAATTTTCCGGGACGTATCCGCTGCCGGAGGCGCAGCTCGACCGCTTCTTGGTTCGCATCGGCATCGGATACCCGGCCGAGGAAGCGGAGCTTGCGCTGCTTTATGCGCGCCAATACACCGATCCCCTCGAGCAGCTGGAAGCGATCGCCAGCGCTGAGGATTTGGCCGCGATTCAGCGCGCCGTGCGCGACGTCGAGGTGAGGCCCGCGGTGGGTCGCTACCTGCTCTCGATCAGCGCCGCAACGCGCCAGCACAGTGATGTCGCGTTGGGCGCCAGCCCGCGGGGAACATTGGCGCTTTTCCGGGCGTCGCAGGCGCGTGCCTACATGAATGGGCGCGGTTACGTGAGTCCCGACGATGTCCAGGCGCTGTGCGCGCCGGTGCTCGGGCATCGCATCGCGCTGACTCCGGAAGCGCGTTACGGCGGGCGCGGCGTGGCAGGGGTACTGAGTGATGTCTTGGAAAGTGTCCGCGTGCCGCTTTGAACACCGAGCTCGCCCGGCTCAACCACGTTTTGATCCCCAGCACCTCCGCGGAGCGGGATCGTTACCGAAACAGTCGCACGTTTCGGCGCCTCCAGCGTATCGGCGTGCCGTTCGCGCGGCTGTCTCGCGAAGGGCGCGCCCTGCTGGGCCTGACCTGCGCCGCTGGCCTGTTCAGCGCAGATCTCGGCCACTCACAAGCGCACGTGCTCGTGTTTTCGACCGCGGCGCTGCTGGTCGCGGCGCTGATCTTTACCCCCGCCTTCCGTTTGACGGACGTGACGGCGCACATCGCGGTGCCCCGGCGCGTCACGGTGGGGGACGAGATCACCATCACCATCACCCTCCACAACGCGGGCCCGAACGAGCAGCGAACGGTGCGCTGGGAAGCGCCCTTCCTGCCGTGGGATGGCTCGTTCCGCGGACCCACGTCGCCGGTCGTGAATCTCCCCGCCGGAGGCCGCTCGAGCAGTGTGATCCGTGCTTGCTTCGTGGCCCGTGGGCAACATCAGCTCGACCCATTTCGCGCCGTGGCGCTGCTCCCGTTGCGCCTTTCGCAGGGGGCTCCGCTCCGTACCCCGTCGGCGCGCTTCATCGTCGTGCCCCGAGTTGCTCGCGTGCTGTCCGTCACTATGCCGAAGAATCGCCGGCACCAGCCCGGTGGTGTGGCTCGCGCATCCCGAACTGGAGACGCGACGGATCTGCTGGGGGTGCGTCCGTACCGCCCGGGCGATCCCATGCGCGATCTGCACGCGCGGTCCTGGGCGCGGCACGGCTCGCCCATGGTGCGCGAATATCAGGAGGAATACTTCACTCGTTTTGGCATCGTGCTCGACACGGACGGCGGCGTCGCGAGTCGCCAGCACCTCGAGGGGGCGCTCTCCCTCACGGCCGGGATCATTGCTTGCTTGTGTCGGGGTGAAGCCCTGGTCGATGTGCTCGTCACCGGCGAGCACGTCGCCAAGCTGGCGCTCGGCCGAAGCCTGGGCGCGCTCGATCAGGCGCTCGATTTGCTGGCGGTGGTGCGTCCCCAAGCGGGCTTCGCAAGCGAGCGCGCACTTTCGCACCTCGCGCCGCATCTCGAGCGCTTGTCGTCGGTCGTGTTCGTGGCCGTGACCTGGGACGACGTGCGGGCGGCTTTCGTGGCCGCGATCCGAGCGCGCGGCGTCGCCTGCGTGGTGCTCATCGTGGGCGACGAGGCGGCGCGCACTGCCAGTGCGACGACGGTCCCGCTCTCTGCAATCGAGAAAGGCGAGGCGATTTCGCTATGAAGGCGCGATTCATCGTCCTACTGCCGATGCTGGTGGCTGCATTTGCGCTCGGGAGCGCAGCTCATGCCGTGTATCTGGGGGTGATACTGGCGGTCATTGCCAGCGTGCTGGCCGTCGTCGGTCCACAGTGGGAGCTCGATCTGGGTCGTCAATGGCTGACGAGCGCGGTCGCTGGCGGCGCCGGTTACGTGCTGGTCGCTCTGCTCCGCGAGTCGCCGGACGTCGCGCTCGCGGTGCGCTCTGGAGAGGCTCTCGGTGACGTTTCGGGACGCTTTGCTGCGGCAGTGCTGCTCGCCGCGGCGGCTCGGTTTCTCATGATCGAGTCTCGAGGCGGCCCCTTGGCGACCACGAGCCTAGTCTTCGTCAGCGTGCTGGCCAGCGGCCAGACCTCGAGTGCGCCATACCCGGTTTTCGTCGTGCTCTTCTTGGCGACTAGCCTGGGCGCGCTCAACGCGAGCGACGAAAAGGCAGCATCTCAGCTCAGCATGCGGCGGCTAGCCGTTGGATCCGCGGTCCTGCTGATCGCCGGAGCGCTCGGCTCTGGGGCAACCTTCGGTATTCGCCGCGCGTACGCGTGGCTGACGACGCGCGTGCACTCCACGGCGTACAGCTGGCAGCCGCGCGTCGGATTCTCCGAACAAATGGACCTCGGCGCGCTCGACGGCCTGCTCGACTCTGACCGGGTCGTGCTGCGCGTACGCGGCCCGCGCGTCGACTATCTGCGCGGCGTATCGCTCGACAGTTACGAGGCCGGTCGCTGGGTGCAATCAGTGGAGGCCGAGGCCGAGCCCGAGGTGCCGGCAAGCTTCGGCGGCTCCTTGGTGTCGGCGCAAGTCGTAGAGATCGCGGCCGTGTCCGAGCGAACCGATCGCTTCTTTCTGCCGCTGGCTTCAGCGTCGCTCGTCACTCGGCCCGCCGCGGTCAGCGTGGACACGATGGGGTCGGTGCGACGCCAAACGAAGGCGGGTCTTTTGGACGCGAGGTTCGTACGCGGCGCGCGCGACCGCGCTGCCGTCGCTCCTCCTCGCCGTTCCGATCTCGGCGTGCCGCGGCGCCTCCGCGGCCAACTGGAGGCGCTCGCGGTCGAATGGACGCGAGGCGCGGGCACGCCCCGCGAAAAGCTCGACGCCATCGAGCACCGGCTGCTCACGGATTATCGCTATTCGCGCATGTTTCGGCGGCCGGCGAATGCCGATCCGCTGCTCGATTTTCTATTCGTCGAAAAGCGTGGTCACTGCGAGTACTTCGCGACGGCCTTCGCGCTCGTCGCCCGGGCGGCTGGCGTCCCGGCGCGCGTCGTCATGGGCTATCGAGTGGGGGAACAAAGTCCCTTCGGCTACTACTTGGTGCGCGACCGGAACGCGCATTCTTGGATCGAGGCTTGGCTGCCCGGCGAGGGCTGGACGACGCATGACGCAACTCCGGGGGCGGAGCTGCCGCAGAACCTCGAGCATGAAGCGAGTTACGCCGCGTCGGCGCTCGATGCGCTGCTGGTCGGCTACGACCGCTCGACGGACTGGCTCGAGAGCCTCACGGTTCGGCAGACCGCCGTCGCCTGGACTTTCGGCTTCGCCGTGCTGGTTTGGGTCGTGGCGCGTGGCGCACGCCGCCGGCGAGCCGAGCGGCAACTGGTCCCGGACGACGCGGCGCCGCCCGCATTTCTCGAGCTCTTGCTCGCGCGCTTGGCGAGAGATGGTCACGCGCGAAGGAGCACCGAGCCGCTCGAACGACTCGCCGCGCGCGTGCCCGATCCAGAGGCTGCCGCGCTACTCGAACGCTACAGCGCGCTCCGCTACGGCGGCGTCGGCGACCCGCGCGAGCTCTCCCAGGCGATCGAGACCTACGCCAAGCCCGACCGTTCGCGCCGACCCGAATCCCACTGAATGCGGCACGAGAAGCGATGGATACGTTGCCGCTTGAGCAGTGCACCGCTCGATCGAAGGATCGAGCGGGCTCAACTGAATCAGCAGAAGGATTTGATGGTCACTCGGTTCGTAGCCGGCCGTCAAAGTCTTCGGCGTCGCAGTGAGGCTGCTGAGAGTGGCTTCGAGCGTTCACTTTGGACAGGCGCCAAACATCGCTCGCAGGCGTGCTCTGAGCAAGCAGCCGATCCTCGTCGCCGAAGGCTATGACAAGGCCGGCCAAACACAGCACGAACGTTTTCTGAACGTAACGGGGATCTGCCGCGTGGGAGGAACCAAACATGAAGCGACGAACCAAGCCAAAATCGACATGCCTCGCGATCTGTATCCTTGAGGGCATCGTCCTCACGAGCTGCGGAGGCACACCGAGCAGCTCCGAAGCAACGGCCGTGAATCGCGCCGCAATCGTGAACGGGAATGAAGACCAGGAGCCGGCCAGCATCGGCATTGCCGACGTGCGCGACGCGACCTCGGATAGCCAGGCTGGTACCGCAGTGCTGTTGACGAATGATTGGCTGCTTTCCGCCAAGCATGTCGTAAACCGCAGCAATGCGCTCAGGCAAGGTCGCTGGAGGCGAGCGTGTCTTGCGGCGTATTACTCTGGAGAGTGATAGCGGCTCAAGAGCGAGCGCCGCGCAGGAGGCGCGGCCGCACGTAGGGCGGAGCACCGGACGGCGGGGGATCCCCTGCGGACGTAGGTCAAAAGCCTACCGAGGGTTCGCACCGAGCCGTCGCTGGCTGCAAACGCACGAAGCTTCGCCCGCAAGAGCTTGAGCTTTGAAGTTAGCGGATGAGGAATTGCGCATGTTGAGCCTCCAGGGCCGGCAACCTACCGGTTGCAGCCCTTATGGCGCAGGCTCCCCGTCGTTTTTGCGCGCGCAGCGCGAGGCACGGCGCCGAGCGGGCGCGTCTCGCGAAGCCCGAACACTGCCGGTCCTGGAGGTGTGACTCGAGATCGCTCTCAACAGTGAGAACGACGGTGCTGCGCGCCCCGAGAGCCGAGAGGCATGAGTCGCGGACTCGAGGTCGGGTTGCGCGCGATTGCTCCGTGTGCTGTGCTTCTTGCGGGATGAAGTTGGGTTGGTCGTTGTGTCTCGGGGGGCTCCTGGCCGCTTTCGCAGCGTGCGGCCGAGTGAGTGATGGCGGCGACGGCAGCTCTACCGGTGGAAGCAGCGGGGGTGATGCAAGCAATCACGGCGGCGCGCCTCCGACCGGCGGCAACGCAACCACTGGCGGGGGAGGAACGGGTGGATCGCGTTCGGGCGCTGCGGGCAGCGAACCCGCTGCGGGGTCGCATGCAGGAGGTGCTGCCGGTGGCTCGGAGCCCGCGGCGGGCGCGGAATCAGGCGGCGCCGCTGGCAACGGTCAGCCCGCCGGTGGCCCGAGCTCGGGCGGCGGCGCTGGGAAAGGCGGCGCTGCCGGGGCTGACGCAGGAGCTGGCGACGAGGCGGGCGCGAGCGGTGCGGGTGCTACCGGCAGCGGTGGCGCTTCGGGCAGCGGTGGCACTTCGGGCAGCGGTGGAGGCTTCGGGGACGGCAAGACCCTACACGTGCCCGCGGACTATTCGTCAATTCAGAGCGCGCTCGACGTGGCGAGTGACAGTGATGTCGTGCTCGTAGCGCCCGGCACTTATCACGAGAATTTGCTCTTCAACGGCAAAGCAACGCTACTGCTGAGCGCAGCCGGTCCCGCCCAGACGGTTATCGACGGCAGCCAGGCCGGGCCGGTCGTCGAGTTCGACGACCACGAAGGGCCGGGCTCCACGCTCGAGGGTTTCACTTTGCGCAACGGCAGCGGCGCTTTCGGGGGTGGAGTCACGGTGAGCTTCGCGTCACCGACCATTCGTAATAACGTGTTCGAAGACAATTCCGCCTTTGGTGGCGCTGCCGCCATCGGCCTGGACGGCTCGTCTTCACTGGTAGAGCGCAACCTCTTTCGAAATAACAGTTGCGACACACAGCTGACCTCCGGCGTCGTGTCTGTGTTCAACACCTCGGGAGTGCTGGTCCAGAATAACGTCTTCATCGACAACGACTGCCGGGCATTGAGCGATGAGGCGGGCGGCACGCCAGAGTTTGCGAACAACACCTTCGCGAACAATAGCGTTGCGATCTACGTTACCTCCTACCCGGGGACCACTGCGCACCTTTACCGAAATAACCTAGTTTTCGGCGGCGGAGTTGGGCTGGACATCGACTTCGGTACGGCGACTTTCGCGGATCGAACCAAGGTTCCGCGGTGGGATCACAACTTGGTCTTCGGCAGCACGCAAGACTTCGTGGGCATCGACGACCCCGTCGGTACGAGCGGAAACCTCACTGTCGATCCCCAGCTCATCGATGTCGCCAATGGAAACCTTCATTTGCGCCCGACGTCGCTCGCGATCGACGCTGGTGCGATTGCGGAATCCGCGCTGCCCGAACTCGATTTCGACGGCGATTCGCGCGTGATCGACGGAGACGGCGACGGCACGAAAACGGTCGACATCGGCGCCTTCGAGTTCCACTGAGGCTACGTGGGCCAATACTGCAAGCCTCTATCGGTATACATTGCGGGTCTGTTGTCTCACCCGGTAACGACCTGTTCTTACAACTATCTCTGAAGCATGCGTAGCTGGCGCATTTCACGCGTCGCGTCGGCACGCGGACTCGCGCCGGGATGCGAACTCCGTGCGCTCGGTATCGCGTGCTGCGGCTCGAGGCAGAGCTCGTCATGCGGGATTCTGCTGCGGTCGCCCAAGTGCGGAGTTCACTGCCCTTGGTTTCCGGGCCAAACCTCGCTTCGCCAAAGGATATCGACCTCTGGGGTCGCGACACCGTTGTTCGCGAGTGCATTCGCGCCACGGTCGTGCAAATTGCCGCGCGAGCGTGGCCAAGTTGCACGCGGCGCTTCCCGACCGACGTCACACATGCGGCGCATGGCGCATCTTCGGCGCGAACGTTATGATCAGTCCTCGCATCGAACTCGAACCTATCGAGGATCGAGAAAATCGAAGAGGAGGTCACCGGCATGCGCAACACGATGACGTTCGTTGGCTCCGCTGTCTTGCTGCTCACCGCCTGCGGCAACGCGGGCGGGGGCTCGGCGCAAACGCGTAGCATCTCGGAAGCGCTCACTGACGCTTCGGTGAGCGTGACGATTGACGTGCCGTCCGCTCTGCGTGCGGCGCCCTTCGATGTCGCTCGCCAGCTCACCGTGCCTCCGGGGTTCAACGTTGCGGTCTTCGCGCGCATTCCAGCGGCGCGATTTTTGGCGCTCACCCCCGACGATCGCTTGCTCGTGTCCGTGCCTTCCAGCGGGAAGGTCGAGGTCGTGAGCGCGGTCGGTGCCGTCAGCGATCTGCTGACGGGCTTGAACGGGCCGCACGATCTGGTGTTCGACACGAATGGCGGAACGACGTACTTGTATGTTTCCGAGAAGAATCAGATCCGCCGCTATGTGTGGAGCTCGGGTCAAGCGACGAATGGGCAAGTCATCATCGCCAATCTACCCAGCGCGAGCCTGCCCGAGCTCATGGGTGCCTATGGCCATGAGCTGAAGAACATCGCGCTCGACGCCGCGCACAACCTGTACGTGTCGATTGCTTCGGCAACGAACTCGTCGCCATCGGATTTGGCCGCCACTCCCAAGCGCGGCGCGATCTACCGCTACAACGCAGACGGCAGCGGGGGCCGCTTGTTCGCACAAGGCATCCGGAACGCGGAGGGTCTGGCAATCGAGCCGAGCACGGGCGCGCTGTGGGTGGTGGTCAACAATCGCGACAACATCGCCTACCCGTTGCACGGCGATTTCGACGGCGATGGCTCGGATGATTACGGCAAAGTCCTGCAAAGCTACGTTGACACTCACCCGCCCGAAGAATTCATCCGCGTACGGGACGGGGGCAACTACGGCTGGCCGTTTTGCAATCCGAACCCCGACAACGGCAATCTGAATATGCCGTTCGATCGTGATGTGCAGAACAATGCCGACGGCAGCAAGCTCGACTGTGCGGCCGCTGATCGCGTCAACTGGGGCATCCACGCGCACTCGGCGCCACTTGGTTTGAGCTTCGTGCCGAACGTCGGGAGCGCGCTCCCGGCGGGTTACGCCGGTTCGGCCGTCGCGGGCTATCACGGCTGTTGGAACTGCAGTCAGCCGTTCGGCTACAAAGTCGCGATCTTTCCATTTAGCAGCGGCGCGCCCACGCAAGAGCAGACGCTCGCAACGGGCTTTCACGGCTTCGGTCGCCCGGTGGATGTCGTGGCGAATGCGCGCGGCGAGATCTTCATTTCCGACGATTCGGCAGGCGCCGTGTACAAGATGACGTACACGCCGGCGCAGGCCGTCACCAAGCTCACGCTGGTCAATGCGTCCACTGGTGCCGCCATCGCGGGCTACGATCCCATTGCCGACAATGCGACGCTCGACCTGTCGCAGCTCGGCTCGAGCTTGGCAATCCGTGCGTACACCAACCCCGCAACGGTCGGCAGCGTGCAGTTCAAGCTCGACGGCAACGTGCTCAGGACCGAGAGCGCCAGCCCATATTGCATCAACGGCGATAACGGCACCCTGTGCTCAGCGTGGACGATCCCGACCGGCATGCACACGCTCGTCGCGACCCCCTATTCGTCGTCCGGGGCGAGCGGCAATGCGGGGACGTCGGCGACCGTGCACTTCACGGCCAACCAGGGCAGCGCCGGGCCGGCATGCGCCGCGGTGGACGAGCATCAAACCGCGAGTCTCAGCTGCCCCGCAGCTCAAGTCGTCAAGGCGATCGCCTTTGCGAGTTATGGCACTCCGACCGGAACGTGCGGCGCATTTCAGACCTCGAGCTGCAACGCCGCCACCTCGAGCTCGGTCGTGTCCCAAGCCTGCCTCAACCGGGCAAGCTGTAGCGTCGCCGCCGAGAACAGCTCGTTCGGCGACCCCTGCTCCGGAACGTTGAAGCGCTTGTACGTCCAAGCCACGTGCGGCGCTCCTTAGCTGCCCCCTCACTTTAGCTGCCCCCTCGCTGTTCGATGAAGCGAGGCGTGGGACCCGTCGGTGCTCGCGGCTTCGCCGCTGCGCGCCGCCGACCTCCCCCTTAGCCGTGCTCGCGCCTTCGGCGCTGCGCGCGGCTGGGGGAGGTAGTCGTGGTGCGTCGCGTCGCGCCGAACACTTTGTCCGGACCAAGTGACTAGGCGGAGGCTGCGTGCCGCGCCCCCGCCCGGCGAGCGCGCCAGGGCTATCACTCTCGAGAGTGATAACGTCGGTACTCTGCCGCCCGCGCCGGCCTCCCTCCATTGCGCGCGCAGGCCGCAGGCCGAGCACGGAATTTGGGGGAGGCAGGAGGCGCGGACGCCCGAAGGGCGGAGCACCGGACGGTGGGGGCATCAAAGGCCCGTTGTGCGTCGCGGTGCGCCGCACGGGTCGGCGGGTATCAGCGCTGAACCTTCGCTGGGCAAAGTGGCTCAGAGCGCGGCGCGGACGAGTGCGAGTGCCTGCACCTGGTTAAAATCTGGAGCGAATTCCGGTAGCCAAGGTAAAGAGCACTTCACTGGCGGGTGTCAAAGCGATGATCGGCACGACTTCACTGTAAATATCGAGGTAACCGCCGCCCCAACGCAGGTTGACGCCCGCGGGGAAGCGCAGGGCGAAGGAGAGTGGGCCTGCTGTCGTGTAACCGTACCCCACGAACTCGTTGTCATGGCGTGCGAAGTAGTCGGGACCGGCGTAGCCAAGCTGCAGCCCTGTTTGTTGATAGAGCTCGAGCACGAGCGTACGGCGCCGATTGGAGACAGCGGTGCCAAACACTTCGAACGCGCTCCAGCCCGACAGACCCATGGCGGAATGCGGCAAGCCAAAACCGGCATCGACCGCCGCAAAGCTCGACAATTGATAGCGGCCCACCAGCTCACCGCAAATGGCGGAGGTGCCGAGGGACGGCACGAAGCCCAGATGACCATGCGGCACACCCAACCACACGACTTCGAGACCCACCGCCCAGCGCCGCTGATCAGGTTCACGCGCGTGCGCGGTGGCCGCGGTGAGTCCCGATCCGAGGGCGAGCGCGAACGCGCTGGCGTGCCGCACGCGCGCGCTCGTCACGGACATCCCCCTGGCATGGCGCGGACCCACTCCGACAACACGGCCAGGCCGGCGCCGTCGGGGACGCGCGAAGGCCCGCGGGGCATGCGCACGAACGGATCGGACGACGTCATGCGCGCCAAAAACTCGGACTCTCGTGGTCGACCGGGGACCAGCACGCGGTCACGCCCGTCGACAGTGGCGGTCGAACGACACCGTGGCAACCCCGCAGCATCGGTAGCTTCGCGAGCCCAATACAGCTTCGTGCTCGCGGCGGAGCCGTCGCGCGCGTGGCAGTGGGCGCAGTTCGCGTCGAGATACGAGCGCGCGCGGTCGTCGAGTGGAGCAGAGCCGAACGGGTCGACCAGTGGCTCGCGAATTTCTGGAGCCTCATCGAGCACGCCCGCCGCTACCAGCTGAGCGATTTGGTCGTCCGCCGCGCCTGCTTCGCCGCGCGCCATCTGTCGGTTGCGCAGGCCGAGGGCGCGGCCGCGATGACAGCTGTCGCACAGCGTCAAACCGGGCACGTGATAGTCGCCGTCGTGCTCGATGCCGTTCGCGTCGATCCAGCTGACGCTCAAATCGAGATTGCCGCCGGAGGCCACGGCGTCGGTCTGCTCGTCGTTCCAAACGTAGGTCGAGTAAGCGTAGCCGTTGGTTTGCTTGACCAAGAATCGCGTTTCGAGCAGCCTTCGCCCCAAGCTTGGGTCACGCGCGTCGCGCGGATAGAAAAACGTTTTGACCAGATATGAGCCGGTCGGCACGGCCCAGCGGTCCTCGGTGGCGTGCAGGGCGCTACCTTCCGGCACGTGAACGAAGCGCACTTTCGATGCTCCGTCCGAGTACAACGAAACGTTCACTTCGTAGCCAAAAAAGTCGTTGCGCGGCGTCTGCAGCCCCAGGTCACCCTCGAAGATGCCCAACTGCGACAAGCGATCGACTGGCGAGCTGGCGCCGGGAGGTGGGATCGGATTGGGGTCGTCGATGCTGCAGGCACAAAGGCCCGCGCACAGCAGCAAGAACGCAGAAGTCTGCGCCATCATGGCTCCTACTCACTCTGCCCGTGTCTCTGCGACACCGGTCTGCCCACCTTGCTGGCGTCCCTGTAATCTGTCCAATACAATGTGAGTCCACGACTAATCTCCACCAGAGATTAACAGCCTTCAAAAACGAGCAAAATATGGAGCTGCGTCACGTTCGCGTCTTCCTCGCGCTGGCAGAGGAATTGCACTTTGGCAAAGCCTCGGCGCGCCTTCACACCGCGCAGTCGGCGGTGAGCCAGACGCTCAAGAGCTTGGAGGTTGAAATCGGTGCCGTGCTGTTCGAGCGCACGCGCCGCAGTGTTTGCCTCACCGCAGCGGGCGAGAGCTTCCGCGAGCACGCGCTGCTGGCACTGGTCGAGCTCGAACGCGCTGCGACCGCCGCGCACAAGGCCGCGCGCGGCGAGAGCGGCCGTCTGGCCCTGCGCTTCACCCTGATGAGCGCGCTCACGGTCTTGCCGCGTGCAGTGGCGCGCTTTCAAGCCGCGTATCCGGAAGTGACGGTTGAGATTGAGTCCGGTGGTACGACCGAGCAATTCGAGGCGATCGCGACCGGTCGCTGCGACGTCGGTTTCGTCACCAAAAAGGGAGATACTTCCCCACTCGCCTCCGAGCTGCTCGAAAAGGCGCCGTTGGTGGCGCTCGTATCAACGGATAATCCGTTGGCCAAGCGCAAACGGCTTCGACTCGAAGATCTCGCGGGGGCGAAAATCGTCTTCTTGCGTCAAGCGAGTGAGCCCGAGGTCCGCAGGAAGTTCCGAGCGCATTGCTTGGAAGCGGGCTTCGAGCCAGACATTGCGCTTGAGGTCGAGCAGCTCGAGGTTCTACTAGCGTTCGTGGCGGCCGGGATCGGCGTCTCGTGCGTGCCCGCGCTGGTGAGCCGAGTCGCGTTCCCAGGCGTCAAAGTCATCCCACTTTCATCCGGAGTCGAGGGCGGGATCAGTATGGTCTGGAACCCGACGCGCCTGAGCCCAAGCGCGCAGCGCTTCTTGACCATCGTGCGCAAGGAGCGCGATGGTCAAACCGCAATGTCTTGAGCACTCCCACCGTCGCCCTCAATCCGTGAGGAGGTCGAGAGCGACGCACGCGATGCGCTGTGAGCGCCGATCCGAGTAACAAAGACGGCCTGCTTCCGGATCGACGACCAGCGAGCGCGGGCTCTCGAGCATGCCGATGCGTTCGGTCTGCGAGACGTCCAAGGTACGAATCACCGTGAGCCCTCCGTCGAGCTGTCCGTACGTGCCGGAGCTGACGAACAGGTGTCGATCGTGGGCGACGAAATCGACGATTTGTTCGTCGGGCGAAGACGTTCGGTAGACCAGCCACGTTTTCTGCGCAGAGGTCGCGACTTTGACGACGCTCGCCTGTTCGTCCCAATAGGCGAAGTCTGTCGCGGTGCGGCCGCGTAAGTACTGACGATTACCAGTCGCCAGGAGCGTAGCCTGGATCGGCAGCTTTTCCTGATCGCCGCCGAATGGGCAATCGAGCACTTCCGAGCGCGCGCTGTCTTCTTCGAGCAAGCTGCCGCCCGTGCGGAAGACCACGAGCCCGGCGCGGTCCTCGTTCGCCAAGGAAACCGTTTCGACCTGGAACGTCGCTTCGGGGAGTGTGCACTGCTCGGTCACGACTCCGCTCAGCAGGTCCTTCGAAAGCACCCGACGCCCATCCTCGACCCAGTACAGCGCCCCTTCCGCATACAGCAAGTCCTGTGCAGAAAGCTGCTCGCGCGTGGGCTCTCCCGTGCTCAGACCTACGCCCCACCAGGCATCTTGCTGATGTAAGTAAATGCGATCGGCGCCCGGCTTGACCGCGTCGATCGCGCTCGAGCTTCGCAGCCGAACCGAGCGCTTACCGCTCGCGTCCAGCGACTCGAGCGTGATGCCGTCCGCGCTCGATAACAAGGCGTACCAGGCGCTGCCCACGCGGAACAAGCTGTCTCGATTGAGCGCTGCGGCGGCACCCGAAAACAACGTTTCCGGTTCGATGCATTGGCCACGCCGGCAGAGCCCCGCGCATTCTCGATTGCAGCCGCCGCAGTGGCTCGCATCGAACGAAACGTCTGTTTCGCACACGGTGAACGCGGACCCGTCGCAATCGGCGTGGGGCAATACGCAAGCGACGAAATCTCCGCCGTCAGTGCCGGCTTGTTCCGCGCCGCCGTCGATCACGCCGGCAGCGCCGCCCTCTGGCGCTGGCCTTCCACCAGCGCCGCCGCTGCTGCGCGTTCCGTCACCAGTTCCGGCCGAACCCCCTGCTGCCGGGGCGGCGCAGGCCTGCTCGGCCTCGCACACGCTGAAGGTTCGACAAGCCGTCGGCCCCAACGCGAACGCCGCGAGCAGCGCGCATCGGATCCGACTTCGGCGTGTCATTCGGGCCATGGTTGAAAAGGATCTTCGACCCGAGCGTTGCTACCGCTCAACTGAATGGCTCGGGTGGGCCCGGCGAGCAGCGGGAGCCACAGCACGTCCGTGTCATCTTGCACGCTGCGCTCGAACAGCACGCCACGCGCATCGGGCGAGAGGCGCAATAAACCGATGTCGCCCGGCACGGCAGCGGAAAGGAGCTCACGGTAAGCCTTGGGGTTCTTCAGATCGACGCGCAGTATCTGCGTCCCCGAGTCGCTGGGCACGAGCACCAAGGCAAAACCCTGAGCGAACCAGACCTGGCTTCGAAGGACCTCTCCCGTCACTCGGAAGAGTTCGCGCGCGGCCTCGCCCGGGCTCTGGATCCAGTACGTCTCCGGGAGCGAATCACTCCAGAGGCGATGATAAAGCAAGGTGGCTCCGTCATCTGCCCAGCTTACCTGGGTTGCGCCACTCGGAAGGTCGAGCGGGGTCTTCGTGCCGCTGGCAACTTCGATCAGGCTAAACGCTTGGTCCTCCTCCAAGAGTACGAAGCGCGAATCCGCCGAGAACCAGTACTCGAATCCGTAGTCATCGTCGTCTACGCTGCCCTTCCAGCGCACGCTTGCGTTCGCTCCCACGGTGTCCACCAGCGCAAGCTCGGTCGTGGCGCCAGCGGACATGAACATCAAATGCCGAGAATCCGGAGCCCAGCGTTGCGGTTGGTAACTGCTGCCGAGCAGCGCGCCGATCTGCAAATCGGTAGCCTTCGCAGAACGCGCGCAGTCGGCCAGCTCGTACGCGCCGCCGTCGCCCGCCACGAAGCGTTTGCGGTTTGGCGCCAAGATGGGGACGCCGCTGAGTTCCTGAGCCTCAGCCTTCGGCGCTTCTAGATCTACGAGCGCCCAGCCGCCTGTCACTGAGTTCTTCTGCAACAGAACGACGTTGCCACCTGCGCAGTAGGCATAGTCAGGTGTGTCGCCGTCCTCTGCGAGTAGTTGAGTGTGAGGCCCGTCGGTCTCGAAGTGCACTTCGAATACCAAGCTGCCCGAGCCCAGGATCAGCGAGTTTCGATCCTTTGCGAACGGTCCGAAGACCAGCCGGTCGGGATCCCGCGGAACGTCGGGTATCGGCGCAGCCGGGGACGGTAGACCGCGCCCGAACTCGCGGTAAAAAACGCCACCGGCCGTTCCCGTGACGTTCATGGCCAGGTAGCGCCCGTCCGCGCTCCACGATGTGAACCACAGGGACTGTCCTTCTTCGCTCACCGCGCCACTCGCGAGGTCGATGGGCTTACTCGTTGCGGCGGACGCTGTCGTCGTTCCGAACAATCCGCCGGCTTCTTTCAAGCCGCCTGCATTGTCGAAAAAGAGCAGCCATGGACTCTGTTCTTCGAATTCACAGGCCGCACTCTCCGCTCCTTCGACGCAGCTCAACTCGTCCGGACACTTCAGTGCCGTGCCCGTTCGGCACGCGCCGTTCTGGCAGCGCTCCTTGCCGTTGCAGGCCTTGCCGTCATCGCACTCGTCGTCGGTCAGGCATTCAGCTGCATCAGGACGCGTTGGCGGCGGTGTGTCCCCGTCGCCAGCTTCGAGAACGGGCGCGTCGTCTCCCGCGTCGTCTCCCGCATCCTCTGGTCCCGCTCCGGCGGCGCCCGCGTCTACTTTGCCGCAGTCATTCGTTGCGCACGCGCTCGGAGGCTCTCGGCACCCACTCGTCCCGCTCAGCGCGACGAACAGCGGCAGACCGCACAGCAAGCCCCGTAACCCACGATCTCTGTAGCTAGCAAACGCCATCGGACGTGTCCCGGGCCGGATTGTTCTTGGGAATGCTCCCGGCAGCAACTGCTGTCAGCGCTTTGTCGGGGCTCAGTGGGCATTATCGCCGCCGGCAAGTAGCGCTCAGGTCGGATTGATGGTCGCTGCTGCGCTGAACGCCTAATTGACCCATTCGCGAGCCCTAAGCGCTCGTCGCACCGTGCAAAGCGCCGCCATCGTTGCGCAAGCGCACGGCATCTCGCGCGGGCGGTAAGCCGAACAGGCGAGCGTACTCGCGGCTGAACTGCGAGGCGCTCTCATAGCCAACGGCATAGCCGGCGCGGGTGGCGTCTTCGTTGGCGATGAGCAGGCGCCGCGCCTGCTGCAGGCGCAGGCATTTCTGATATTGCAGCGGGCTCATCGCGGTTGCGGCCTTGAAATGGCGATGAAATGAGGCCGCGCTCATGCCGGCCAGCTCTGCCAGCGTTTCGATGCGCAGCGGCTGATCGTAGTGCTCGCGGATCCACGCGATGGTGCGGCGCACTTGACCCAAGCGGCTGTCGCCCTGCGCGATCTGGCGTAACAGCGGTCCCTGCGGGCCTTTCAGCAAGCGGTAGAGGATCTCGCGCTCGATCATTGGCGCGAGCACCGCGATGTCCTGCGGCGCGTCGAGCAGTGCGATCAGCCGCAGCCAGGGCTCGAGCAATTGCGTCGTTACGGGACTGACCGCGAAGCTCGACGTTTCGCCGTCGGTGGGCGCCGGCGCGTCCGTGCGCGCCGGCGTGTCCGTGATCAGCGCAGCCAACACTTCAGGATTGAGCGCCATGCTGAGCCCGATATACGGATGGCTCGGGCTGGCTTCGATGATGCAGCCGGAGGCGGGGACCTCTAGCGAGGCGATGAAATAGTTGTTCGGGTCGTAGCGCATGCGCCGTTCGCCGATCGTGATGTCCTTTGCACCCTGCAGCACCAAGCAGAAGCGCGGCTGGAACACGCCGATTGCGCGCTCTGTGGTTTGGCGGGCGAGGGTGATAGCGACGCTCGGGATGGCAGTTTCGACCGTGCCTGGACCGGCGTGGCGCAACGCCAGCGCGCGGAGCACCTCAATCTGGGCCTGCATGGTGTGAGGATCGGGCCGGACCGACCCGTTGACAAGGCGGGTGAGGTCAAGCTTGAGAGGATTAGGCAAGAATTCGAGCTGATCGGGCGTGCCGTGGACCGCCCCGGTTTCTAGATTGTCCCCAGCACAAGGAGACATCCCATGACCAAACAATTCAGCGCTCTTTCCACCACTGACGAAGTTCTCGAAGGCGTAGATCTCGCCGGAAAGCGCATTCTGGTGACTGGCGTCTCGGCGGGCCTCGGTGTCGAGACTGCGCGGGTGCTCGCCGCGCACGGCGCGAGTGTCGTCGGTACCGTGCGTGATCTCGCCAAGGGACAGCGCGCGACCGCCGGCATTCCCGGCATCGAGCTGATCGAAATGGACCTTGCTTCGCTCAAAAGCGTGCGCGCCGCTAGCAACGCGCTGAACGCGAAGGGCGACAAATTCGATCTCGTCATCGCCAATGCGGGCGTGATGGCGATTCCGACGAAGACGTTTACGCCCGACGGCTTCGAGACACAGTTCGGTACCAACCATCTTGGACACTTCGTGTTCGTCAATCGCATCGCGTCGCTGTTCAACTCGGGCTCGCGGTTGGTCAACCTGTCTTCCGCCGGGCACCGCTATTCCGATGTGAACGTCGAAGATCCCAATTTCGAGCGCACCGAATACACGGACTTCGGCGCCTATGGCCGCTCCAAGACTGCCAACATTTTGTTTGCGGTCGAGTTCGACCGTCGCCACAAAGCGCGCGGCGTGCGTGCGACGGCGGTGCATCCGGGCGGTATCCAAACTGAGCTGTCGCGTCACATGGCGCCCGACTCGCTCACGCAAATGGTCAAGCGCATCAACGAAGACAACAAGAAGAGCGGCCTTCCCCCGTTCGTGTTCAAGAGCATCCCCCAAGGCGCTGCGACGAGCGTTTGGGCTGGCCTCGTCGCTCCTGCGGAGGATGTGGGCGGCCGCTATTGCGAAGATTGCCACGTCGCTGAGGTCATCGATGGCGGAGCCGATCTGCGCGGCGGCGTGCGCCCTTACGCGCTCGATGGTGAACACGCAAAAGCATTGTGGGCCAAGAGCGAGGCGATGGTTGACGAGCGCTTCGTGTAAACCGCCCGTCAGGAGCAATCATGCCGCCCATTTTGGGGTTACCGGTCTGCCCAACTCATCGCGGTACGCGTGGTGCGGCAGGCGGCTCGGCGGGCATCATCGCTGAACCTTCGCTGGGCAAAGTGGCTCAGAGCGCCACGCGCACGTCGGGATGGCATCACTGGTCTTCCGCGCGGGGGCTCGGGCGCGGCGCGTGCCCGACGAACTCGACGTAGGTTGCGGGCAGCTCGCGCAGCGAGGCGCCCTGTGCGGAACCCTCGACCGCGTGCGCGAGAAACATGTGCTGCATGAGCGCCGAGGTGAGCGATCCCACCTGATGAGGCGTCAGACCGAGATCGAGAAACGCCGCGGCGATCGCAATGCCCATGTTCGGCTCCGTCCCTCGCGCTTCGCGCACGACCGCCGAGATGGCGTCCATCAAACGCCAGAAGCGGAGGGACTCGCGCTCTCTCTGGCGAATGCAGGCACGGAAGGCCACCAGGCGTTCGTCTTCTCCGCGGAACGGCGTACCAAAACCCCAAACGAAACGATGCTCGTCCAGATACGCCTTGACGATCGCTCGTACCGTCTCGGTCTCGTCGACGCGGTCGCCGATCTCGGCGTCGAACGCCAGCAAGAGCTCAGCACCCTTGGCGGTCGTCCAGGGACCGATGCGCGCGTCTTCCTCGGAGAGCAGGCCCGCCGCCGCTGCCGGAAGCGTCGAGCCGTAAGCCGCAATCAGTCGGGTCAGCTTGAGCGGCCAGATGCGCGGATCAGCCAGCGTGAGCGTGCACGCGGCGTCGTCGACGACGCCAGAGGCATCGCCCGCCAAACGCCGACCGAGCACGGACAAGATGGTCAGTCCGGTCAGTGTCTCTTGCCCCGCGAGCTGCTCGAAGACGCGCTGCCCGAAGTAGCGGTGCTCGTGCCAGCCCCAGTGGGCCGTGCGGGTTTCGTGCGTCAATTCGGGCAAGTTCATGGCGACTCCGTATAAGCAAAACGAGGCAAATTGATCGGATAATTGCCGAAATTCGTCGGACGCTCGGCGAGTGCTTCCGCGATCCCGCTGGGCAAACGGGCGAGCATGATCGCCGCTTCCAGCCGCTCTCGGCGTTTGAAGCCAACGGCGAACAGCACCATCAAGAGCGCCGCGTCTCGTGACGGGCGCTCGGCAAGGGCCGGCACAGCAAGGCCCGTGGGCTCGAGCGCCAGCTCGAGCCGCTGAACCGCCGCGAGGTCGCTTGCGTCGCGAGCTCGGAAGCGCTCGGGCAACGAGCCGCGCGGCGCACGGAGCCAGGGGAAAAGCTCCGCATGATCGTCCAAGAGCGCTCGTGCGTGTTCGGCCGCGCCGATCGCGGCGACACCAAACGTGCTGCTGGCGGGCGCACCACACAGACGCCCGACGACGGCCGCATGGGTCGAAGCGTGCGCGACGGAAACGGGCGAAAGGAACATCAATGCCACCGAGAACGCGCGCGACGCAGGGGCGGGGGGGAGCTCACCCATGAGCAGCAGAAACAACAGATCCGAGGGCTGGTAGTGGCGGGCGAGGTCGCCTTCCACGTCGTAGCCGTGGACCAGGGGGCGCTCGCCCGGCGTCACGACACGTGCGGTCAAGCGCGCGGGGAACGAGCTACCGCTCTCGAGCGGTCCGTCGAGCTGCTGCGCGCTCACGCGTCCACCCCCGGAAAATCCCCGGCGCCGGCAAATGGCGGTGGAATGGTACTCAAGCCTTGCTTGCTCAGGCTCTGGTTGCGTTCTCCGGCGGGAGCGATCTCGGTTGGGTCGATGATCACGTCGATCACGAATGGGCCGAGTGAGGCGAGTCCCAGCTGTAGTGCGGCGGCCACATCCTGCTCACGATCGACGCGCACACCATCGGCGCCCATGGCTCGCGCGATGGCCACGAAATCAGCGCGCGGAAAGTCAGTTTCGAACGGCGTCCAACCGACCGAGCGCATGCCCTGCTCGATCATGCCGTAGCGCGCGTCGTTCAGGATGATCCAGACCGCGCCAATGCCGTAGTTTGCCGCGGTGTTGATCTCGTTCAGCATCAGCATCGCGCCGTCGCCGACGATCGCAAACGCCTTGTCGCCGCGAGCGAGCGCAGCACCGAGCACGCCGGTTGCGGCATGCCCCATCGAACCAAAGCCTGCGCTCACGCGATAACGTCCGGGCTGTGGGAACTTCAGCGTCTGACTGCCCAGTGAAAAGGAGTTGCCGGCTTCGGTCATCACGATGTGGCTTGTCCGATCGACGATGTCGCGCTGAATTTGTTGCATTAGGTAGGACGGACGCACCGCTCCTTCGGCGCGCGCGGCGAGTGGCTTCTCTCGGTGGGGCGCCAGCTCGAATGCGACGCGCGGCTCGGCGTTCATCGGCCAAGCACGCAGCAAATCTCGCAAGAAAGTGCCGATCTCGGCTTGGATTCCGATCGTCGATACATCGGGGTAAGCCGCCCCGAACACCTCGGCCTCGAGATCGACGTGGATGAAGCCGTCACTCGGCGCGAGATCCGGCAGCCAAAATGAAGACATCTCACCCAGGCGAGAGCCGAGTACCAAAGCACGAGTCGGTCGCGCACGGCGTAGGTATTCCGTCACGCGCGCGTGGCCGCCCAATCCGGTCACACCCAGGTAGAGCGGGTGCTTTTCGGGCATTACGCCCTTGGCCCGCGGCGTGCACATCACCGGCGCACCGCTCAGCTCAGCCAGCGTTTGCACGAGGTCCGCCGCAGCGCGTGCGCCAAATCCGGCCCAGATCACGAATGGTTCGCGGGCGAGCAGGTCGGCGCACTCGGCGCTGACCAACGGGTCACAGGCGCCGGGCGCGACCGTCGTCACGCGCGGCAACAATGCTGCGCGGCGGGTCGTCTGAACGGCGAGCGGAAGACCAAGATGAGCAACGAAACCCTGTGGGCGTGCGAAGCCGCTCACCAGGCGAGAGAGCGTCGTTTCGAGCTCCGCGGGGTCGTCAATCACGCCCGCGTGGTGAAATAGATTCCCGCTCACGAACAGCGGGCTCAGCGCGGAGAACGCACCTCCGGTCTCCTGAAACGCGCCGCGGCCCCGCTGAGCCGCAGGCGTGGTGCCCGAGATGAACAAGACCTTGGCTCCTTCTGCGCGGGCCGCCGCCATGCCCGTGTAGAGATTGCTCACGCCGGGTCCAGTCGTCGCAATCACCACCGCAGGTCGGCCAGTCGCGAGCGACGACTCGATGGCAGCAAACGCAGCGCCCGCCTCGTGTCGAAAGTGAAGCAAACGGATCTGGCTCTCCGAAACGGCTTGGCAAAATGGTGCAATCCCACCGCCAAAGATGCCAAACGCGTGCTGCACGCCAAGCCCAACGAGTGCGTCGACCAACGCCTCCGAAACCGTCGGGACGAGTGCGGGAGCGGGCCAACTGGAGGTGCCCGGCCGGACCGGCACGATCATGCTGTGACGAGTCTCGAGTTTCACCTCGGACTCCCGATCCGGGTACTCGGAACTCAAATGTTGCTTTAGCCCATATGCGTTAGCCATTTTTCCTGCATCCGGGCCGGAGGAAAGGACCCATGTGGGTGATTGTCCGGCGGGCACAGAGACGGACACACTTGGTGGGGAGTTTAGTGAGCGCGCTCAGAAATCGTCCTGATCGCAACAATGCGCCAAGATGCAGCGTCGCTAAGAAGCCACGGCGAAATCCGACATCCGCCCGCCACCGCCGTCTTTCGCTGACCTTCAGCGCTCTCGCATTCACGCACGCAAGCACAGCGCTGATACCCGCGGGGATCCCGAAGCTCCGCCGCGCGGGCTTCCACGTCGTCCGCGTCAGCGCAGGAGCTCGTGCTTCGTGATCTCGCTGCTGCACTCGCGCTCGTGCGCGCGGCGCGCTGAGCCACTTTGCCCAGCGAAGGTTCAGCGATGATACCGCCGAGCCGTACGGCGCACCGCGACGCAAGACGGGCTTTTGATGCCCCCACCGTCCGGTGCTGCCCTTCGGGCGTCCGCGCCTCCTGCCTCCCCCAAATTCCGTGCTCGGCCTGCGGCCTGCGCGCGCAATGGTGGAGGCCGGCGCGGGAGGCTCAGCATGCGCAATTCGTCGTCCGCCGCGCGGGCTTGTGCGTCGTCCGCGTCAGCGCAGAGCTCGTGCTTCGTGATCTCGCCGCTGCCGTCGCGCTCGTGCGCGCGGCGCGTTGAGCGCATTTGCCCAGCGAAGGTTCAGCGATGCTACCCGCCGACCCGCGCGGCGCACCACGACGCAAAACGACTACCTCCCCCAGCCGCGCGCAGCGGCGAAGCCGCGAGCACGGCTAAGGGGGAGGTCGGCGGCGCGCA
>Ga0068855_100001839_pt1 | contig 26398 bp, 26 predicted proteins | sample KBSCornC52_FD_66592 | JGI IMG/M metagenome (GOLD analysis project Ga0068855, IMG submission 66592) | Corn rhizosphere microbial communities from Kellogg Biological Station, Michigan, USA - KBS Corn C5-2 | ecosystem: Host-associated > Plants > Roots > Rhizosphere > Soil ... | reverse complement strand
GCTGCATTAAAAAAACGGCCGAAGCCCCCGGTATGGCGGACTTCGGCCTTATCGCACGCTCCGCGGGGGCGTGGCGATTAGACTTGCGTGGTCACCTGCGCCTCACACGTTCCCTTGTCATCGTTAAGGCCCTCCCGCATTCGTGAACGGCGGTGCCGTCGCTTGAAAGGCGGGAACAGATAATTGTCGGCGGCGGCGCTCCCGTTCTTCACATTAAGCGAATGGAATCGATAATTTGGTTCCATTCCTTTGTAGAAGAATACCTCGGCCTTTTAACATTCCATTTTATATTCATTACGTGCACACTATGAACCATAGCTCCCGGTCACATTAAACGATAGCCTTCAATTGTTAGGCAATGCGGAAATTTGCCGATATGCATCACCGTGTTCTGCATCTCAATATTAAGAGGTTGAAAATGGAGCTTGACGAGTCCCTTATAGAATACTCATCATCCCGCGAAACATCGACGCGTTATCGCGCAAAGATTGACTTTGTGTCGCCCCAAAGCCGGCGTACCGCCTTTCAGTTGGAGCAGGAGTGCTTTCTAGGCGTCAGTCTTGAAAATCGAAATTTTGAACCGGCCCGCTTCCGCTCGATGCTCGACTGGATTTCTCGTCGATTCTCGAAATGCAAGGTACTGGTTGGCGACAGCATCCATCGGCTAACGCTGGAATCGTGCTCGGACACGTCGGCCCAGGACGCGAGAGAAAGAGCGCTGCAGCTGGGACGCGATTTCATTGAGAAGAACCGCGACATCATCGCCGGTTTTCAGTCCCTCACGCGCTTTCAATTCCTTACCTGTCATCAAATCCAGCAGACCCCGGAATATTCGGCCCATCACGATGCGATAGACAATTACTTCCAGCGCTCAATGACATTCCGAGAATCGATCGAACGCTTCGGGCTTCGCTATCACCGGGATAACTGGAGTAGGCTCAGCGAAGCAGAGCGCGAATATCGACTGACCAACTCATCCCGCTACTTCATTGAAGAATTCGCGATATTCGCGTGCCTCGTAAATCAAGGCATCACGGCAATGGTTTATCCAGGCTCATTCAGTACTTTGGCCGAAATTGCCGACAATAAATTCCCAGGTGTATCGAAAGAACTCGAATCGCTTTGCGTCATATCTCTTCATTTAAAGAAACGATAGACATGAGCCAAGCCACCAGCCTTAGCGAATGGAGCGTTGATCCAGGGAAAATCTATCAGCGCGAATTTACCAAACGCGTCGATGAGCGGCCGGCAGAAGCGGCGGCAACCCTTCAGCGCGCGAGCCTGGACGGTTCGGAACTCCGTTTCGCTTCGTCCGCCAGCCGGGATCAAGCATTGGACGACGGTCTTTTTCTATTGGATATCCCGCAATCTATTGATTGGGCAGCCTGCGACGCATTCGCGCGTCAGTTCTACACAGGAAACGTGCACCTACAGTACGGCCAGTATCGGCTGCTGAGCGGAGACCGTCTTGGCGACGGACTGCTCGGATATCACGAGCGAATCAACCAGATCGAGCAATTCCTACTCGAGCGCCGTTTCTGGCGGGCCACCTACCCCCCCGAAATTGACAAATGCGGACGCGCGCTGACAGCCATCGCTGGACGCGTGCTGCGCGGGATACTCAAGTCGACTGACATCCCGATCCGTCATTGGGACGAAGCGACGGGCGGTTGCTCGAGTGAATCGGGCTCATACCATCTAACATTTAATCACTACCGTCCGGCGCTGCCGGGAATCGGCCTCTCGTCACATAAGGACGACGGGTTCGTGACTATCCTCCGGACGACCTCGTCAGGCCTCGAGATCAACCGTCGCGATCGATGGGAGACTGTTACTCCCGAGCCCGCCTGCTTTCTCATCAACTTCGGTTTGTCGATGGAGATTCTGACGCGGCGATCGTCGAGGCCGGTCAGCGCAATCATGCATCGCGTGCAGCATCAGACGGTGGACCGCTACAGCTTCGGACATTTCAGCTCAAGCTTTTGCAAGCCGGCCTCGGAAGCGGGCATCTACGGCTACGACAGCAGGTGCGGCCTGCGGCGTATCTGCTCGTCGCGGGAGCTAATCTTTGCGAACGACCACGAGATTTACCACGGCACGAAAGCCGGAGGACCGACGCAATGAGCTTCACGCCATTTCATCCCTGCCGCGCCAAGATTACCGGCGGGGAGTTAACGTTCACGTGCGGCTCGCTGTACAAGGCCATCGACGACGGTTGCTTCGCGCTGGAAATCCCAGGCGATCTCGACGTCGCACCCGGCATCCGCCTCGCGAACGAGTTTTATATCGATCTCGCGGATTCTCTGTCTGACGAAGCGGCAGCCTATCGCGGCTTTCGATTGCGCGAGGGCGTCTATTTCGACAGAGATAATTACCAGATCGAGCACATCCTAATCGACGGACCTCGCCGCCGCACGGAATTTCCCGATCCCGCGAACGCCATGTGCGAACGGATGTATGCAATAGGACGAATCGTTCTTCGAACCATCCTGTCCGCGACATGCATTCCGCCGTCGCTCTGGCATCGGTCCACCGATCAGTGCTCGTCCGACGGCGGCGTGCAATGGTTCGCGGTCAGTCATTACCGGCCTGGGAAGGATGCCCCTGGGGCACCCGAACACAAAGACACCGGATTCGTCACCGTCCTTTACTACGAGCATCCCGGACTCGAGGCATTTATCGCCAACGACTGGTACGACTTGCCGCCGTTATCCGGCCACTTCCTTGTTAATTTCGGTGGCGCGCTCGAGGCCCTGACTGCGCGGTTGCCCGTTCGTGTTAGAGCGGTCCTCCATCGCGTCCGTCAATGCAGAGAGGGCACAGCAACGAAGGGCGACAGGTTTTCGTTCGCTGCGTTTCTCAATCCTGCATCGACAAGCGAAGCGTTCCAGGTATCGCATGACGGCAGTGTCCTCATATCGCTCGGTCCTGTCGAAGCGTTGCTGCGCGATTTCAATCGCGCGACCTGGCGCGACGACTATGCCGATTTCGGTGTTTCGGAACTTCCTCAAGAGTGAGCCGTTTTATGACAATCCGAACGTCGAAAACCCTGATCCAGCGTGCGCGCCCCGCTCCGTTTCCGGGCTTGATCGCCCACGCGCCCGGTCCCGACCCGGCCACCGAGCACGGCTCCGCGTTTCAGGCGGCCGTCATCGAGGGCGGCCTGAACGCCTCGGACTATTTTGCCCGGTCCGGCGTCTCCAAACTGGCGAGCCGCTCGGGAGGACTGTGCACGCTTTGGATGGGCAACGATCTTGCCCTCTACCAGAATAAAAATGAGCCGCTAGTCCAGGATCACGACCTGATGCCGTCCATTAGTACGAACGCGGGCCTATTCGGCTCGTTCATGGGCGGGCTAGATGCGAACGATCCGTCCCGCGCGGCGAAACGAAAATTCGTCGAACGTATTCTCGGCAACGCGCGTTTCGTCGGCGGCCTGTCCGACGAAATCACGGCCGCGACGCGATCGTACTTGCGCTTGCAACCGCCCCGGGAGGCACCGCTCGATAGGTATTGCCTGAATCTGACCGCCTACGTCGACAGCATCATTCCGGGACTCCTCGATCTGCGCGTACGGCCACTCAGTGACTATCTCACCGACGCGACCTTCGGAAAGATTGCGACCAGCTTCTTCGAGATCGCATCCGAAGCGATCAGCAAGCTCAACGTTACGGCCATCGAGGACGCGGATCTGATTGTAGAGTTGACGGCTCGAATCCTGCTCGACAACTGCGAGTCGATCGAGCGGGCACCGGCGACCAACCTGATCCGTTCTCAGTTCGACAATTTCGGCATTCCCTTTTCGCGTAGCACCGTTTCGACGCTGACCGATGTCCAGTTGAAGGAACTGGGCACATTGATCGTCGCGACTTACGACACGACGGCGCTCAGTCTGCTCTGGACGATCGCCTATATGGAAACGACGCCGGATGCGCGCGCCAAATTCGTGGGCTCTCTCGGCGACGACACCCTCGCGCAGAACACTGCTACGTTGATGGTGCTCGAGGCGATACGGCTCGGTGGAAGCAATCCGACCTCGCTCTGGCGCAAGTCCCAGCATCCGGTAACCATTCGCCACCGAGGCAACTCCATCGACATCCCGGTTGGCACCATGTTCTGGTTGGATCGCCGTCTCGCCAATCGCGATCCGCAACGGTTCGCGCACCCTGAGGTCTACGATCCCCGGAACATCGAAGGCATCGCAAATCAGGGTGCTGTCAACGCGGCAGCGCTGCTCGCGCGCAATCGCTACGAGATCAACTCTTTTTCGATGATCAATACCGTGCGCAACCCACGCAAGTGTCCGGGACGCATCTTTTCCGTGCGCGCGCAGACTTCAATGCTGATTGCGTTGTACCGCAATAACAAAGTCGTCGTCGACGGTGTTTCGACCGAACTGATGCCGGCAAGCACGATGCCCCGTCCTCTCCGCCCCGGCTCGATCCGTATCGAGCCCATCCAATGAATCGGAGAACACCGTGAAATCTCTTCTTCCCATTGCGCACTTTCAGGACCGAACATTGCATTTCGTCGAGCCGGACGGATTCGAGCGCGCCCGGTCGCTCGGCGCGTTCCATCTGCGCCATCCGGAAGGTCTCAACTTCCGGGCAGGCGTCGAACTCGCGCGGAAATACTATTTGCCGGCCGGCGAAGCTGCGGACGCCGCATTCCGCGGCTACCGCACACGGGCGCTGTCCCGCTCGCTTCTCGGCTACTCGCAGACGGGCTGCGATCAGGACGAGCTGTTGCAGATCGAAGCGAAGTTATGGCACGAATACCTGCCGCACGACACCGCGACGCTGCTGTGGCGGATGAATGACCTCAGTCGTGCCGTGCTAACCGACTTGTTTCTCCGGGTGGGCGTTGCACCGGCCCACATCGATACAGTCACGGGCGGCATGTCGAAGGATGAGGCGCTGCAATACTGCATCTTCAATCACTATCGTTCGGAGGTCGACCGGCCCATCGGACTTACCGCACACAAGGACAGCGGCTTCATCACGATGTTGTATACGACCGAGCCGGGCCTCGAGTCGCAGGAGGGGCAGGACTGGATAGCGTTCGATCCACTGCCCGGCCATTTCACGATCGTTCTCGGTCATTCGTTCGAAGTGTTGACCGAAAAGCTGCCGAATCGAGTCAAAGCTAGCTATCACCGCGTACGCCGCAGCGCAATCTGCAAGGCTGGAGCGCCGGATCGTTTCACATTCGGTGTCTATATCGGACCGCGCTGGGATCAACGCCTCTATCAGTACGACGCCACCGGCAAGCTTTCGGATGTCGGCGCCTTCCTCGATTTCCAGCGCGTTAAGGCAGCAGAGATGGCCTACGAATTCCACCCGCGCGTCGATTCGGCATGAGCTAGATCATCGCCTCTCCAGAGACGGATACCGATATGTCAAGCATTTCATCTCGCACGTTCAGGCGGGCGATCGCACTCCCGCCGATGCCGGACGAACACGAGGCGAGTCGACTATACCCCGCCTACGATATGGCTCGTGCCCAATTCGAGCGCGATGCCCTCCGGTTCGAAGAAGCGAACGGCTTTGATCGCGCGCTCGCCGATGGATTCTTCCTGGTGAAGATTCCGAATGGCGTTGAACTAGAGGCCGGCGATCGCTTCGCCCGTCATTTCTTTCTGCCGCCTGCCGACGACGAGCTGGCACCTTACACGGGATACCGCGACTGCATCGTGGCTGGCGACTACCAGGGGTACTTTGATCGCGAGCACGATCAGTGGGAAAACTTCTATATCGAACGGAGCAACTGGGGCATGCTGCCAGCCGCGGTAGCGTGCACCGGCGAAGCGATGTCGGGGATCGGCATCGGCATCCTCCGCGCCACGCTCGGCTACCTCGGCATTCCCGAGGCTAAGTGGGATACGCTGACCGGTGGACTCACCGCGAACCGCGGTCACCAGATGCTCGCCTTCAATCACTTCCGTTCCGGCAAACGCGCACGCGGCTCAAAGTTCCACCGTGACTCTGGCTGGGTGACGGTGCTTCGCTCGACCGCACCCGGCTTGATCGCATATATCGACGACGGTTTGCGCGCCATCAATCCGGAGGTCGGCTACTTCATCATCAACTACGGAAGTTCGATAGAGGTCCTGACTGAGCGTCTGCCCTACCCCGTGCGGGCCAGCATCCACGGTGTGGCGCAGACGATCCGCCAACGCGACGGTCAGGAGCGCGTGTCCTACGTCGCCTTTCTTGACAGCGAGTTGGGCGGCGACATCTATCAGTATCAAGGCGACGCGCTGGTTAGCGTTCAGTCGGTGAGGGATTTCGCCATTCAAGAAGTCTCGCGCACCTACGACGGTGTCGAGCATCTGCTCTGATCGGAACGATCCGGAGACACGAACATGAATGCACTCCATACGTATGAATGGGCTGCCGCACGGCTCGACGACCGGGAATTGATATTCGATACCCCGGACGGATTCGAACGCGCGCTCGCCGACGGCTTCTTCTTCGTGGGGAAGCCCGTGCGGTTCGATCCCACCGCAGGTGACCGCTTCGCAGCCAATTTCTATCTCAGTCGAAACGGCGGTAACGACGACGACTATCGCGGCTTTCGTGCATGGGGCGCCGCGCGGCTTGCCGAACGCGAGGGGTATTACTGCCGCGATGCGGATCAGGTCGAACAGTTCTTCCTGGAGGCTCGCTTTTGGAACGAGGTGTTTCCAGCCGCCCTATCGCGCCAGGCGCGCGAGATGCGGGATTTCTCAGTTGCCGTTGTCAGAGCGATCCTCGAACGGCTCGATTTGCCGCGTGAGATCCTCGACAAAGCGTCAGGTGGGATCTTGTCGGGACGAGGGACCTACCATCTAACCTTCAATCATTTCAGGCCGAACATCCGGGCGCGCGGCCTGAATGTCCACAAGGATTCCGGATGGATCACGATGCTGCGCTCGCTGGAGCGCGGTCTCGAAGTTCAGCGTGGTCGCCACTGGCTGCCAATCGTTCCGCAGCCGGACGCCTTCCTCATGAACTTCGGTTGCGCCATCGAAATCCTTACAAAAGACACTCGCACGCCTGTTGCAGCGGTCGCGCATCGCGTCGCCGAACAGCAGGCGCAGCGAGAAGGTATCCCCGACCGGTTCTCCTACGCGCTATTCGTGGATAGCAGTCTAGATACGGCGCAATGCGAGGGATTGTATCGGTTCGATCCACTGGCCGGCTTGGTGCTGGCCACCGACGTCCATACGTTCCTTGATAATATCCTGGCCAAAACCTACGACCGCGATACGGAGGGGCTCTACTGACCGTTTCCCGCTCCCCTCGCCTCTAACATCCGGCTGCCCGCCGCCCCAGGCAATCCATCAGCGTCGACGTCCTTCCCTCCGAAACCTACGTTCTATCAGTCTCGCGTCCTTACGGGGAAAGATATGTCCTCATCAGAAACCATTGCCATTGCGAACAATGATCGCATGCTGTTGTTCGTTCTCTCCATGTCGGTGTTTTTCGTCGGCGCCAGCGAGTTCATGCTGTCTGCGATGCTCAATCCGCTCAGCGTCGCATTCAACGCCGACACCGTTAGCATCGCCTGGCTGGTCTCGAGCTACGCGTTCGCCTATGCCATCGCCGCGCCATTCCTCGGCTATCTATCCGACCGAATCGACCGCGGTCGCCTACTGCTGATCGCGCTGCTGTCGTTTGCAATCGATGGCGTCGGCATCGCGTTCTCGCCGACGCTCGGGATCGCGGTCGCCCTGCGAATCTTCGGTGGGCTCGCCTCCGCAGTCATTATTCCGACCGCATTCGCCCTGATTTCCGACGTCATTCCGCGCGCGCGCCATGCGTCCGCGATGGGGGCGGTCATGCTGGGCATGACGCTCGGCATCGCGCTAGGTCCCGGGATAGCGGGACTGCTGACCGCCTGGGCCGGCTGGCGAGCACCGTTCGTGCTGATGTCGGCCGGGTGCATCGTCTCGTTCCTGATCGCTAACGCCGCTATGCCGAAACGGCTCACCGCTGTCGAGACGCGGGGAGCCCACGGCTTCAGATGGCTTCGCAACGCGAGCGTCACCCGTCCGCTGCTCGCCAAAGGCTTATGGAATGGAACGGGCGTATCGGCTTTCCTGTTGTCGGGAGAAGTATTGCGCCAGCGCTATCAACTGGACGTTGTTCATGTCGGGATGAGCATGACCGTGTTCGGTATCGGGCTCGGAATTGGCAATCTGTCGGCCGAGAACCTACGACGCCTGACCGGCAGCGAGGAACGTTCCTTGGTGGTCGTGACGAGTCTGTTGATTGCTTCCGTCGCTGCATTCAATCTTCTATCGCTGCCCCTGTTCGGTACGCTCGCCTGCCTCGCGATGTGGGGCGCGGCCCTTGGAGCGGGAGCGCCCTCGGCGACGACCGTGCTGGCTGAACGTTCGGGTCGCGACAAGGGCGTGGTTCTGGCAACCGCCGAGACGCTCAACAACGTCGTCATTCTATCAATCGTTCCTGTCGCATCAATGGCACTCGCGACCGGGGCGATTGCCACGGCCGCAGCGGTGTTCGCCGTGGGCCTGGGCATAGGCGCCGCCCTGACGCTGTACGACGCGCTGGTTGCACTTCCCCCTGAGCCGGTAGTCGCTCGCGGACGATGATCGCCGGCTAAGAGCGGCGCGCGGGTCCGCCTCCTCCGCTTCTTCGTTCGCAGATAAAAAACGGCCGAAGCCCCCGGTATGGCGGGCTTCGGCCTTATCGCACGCCCTTGCGGGCGTGTGGCTTCGTCAATCGATGATGTCGATGCTCGGCCTCGGCGCGTTCAACCGCCGATGTATTGGAACAGCGACATGCCCTGAATCTTCACGAACGACTCCTGCGCCGCCTGCAACGCGTTCTGCGTCAGCTGGAAGTTGCTGATCGCCGACACCATGTCGACCCCCGTGAGATTCGCGAGATCGCTCTGCGTTTGCACCGAATTGGTCTGCGTCGTCGTTTGCAGCGCCTGCAGTTCCTGCTCCCGCCCGCCGACCGATGCCTGCACGACCGTCACGTTCGTGAGCGAGTTCTGGAAGGCCGATAGGCCCGTCGTCAGCGCGTTCGAGAGCGTAGCGGTCGCAGCCGGGTTGTTGCTGGCCGGCTGCTGCAACGCTGCGATGACCGAATCGATGGTCGAGAACAAGCTGCTGTTCTGCGAGGCGGTCGCGGGCGTGACCGAGAACGTATCGCCGGGACTGGGCGTGCTCGTAATCGATACCTGCATGCCCGTGCCGAGCGCGATCGGCGTACTCGCACTGAAGGCGGTCGCGGCCGTCGTCGTGGCCGGCACCGCGGTATTGTCGGTGACGGTGTAGGTCGGCGCGGCAGCCGTGCCGCCGAACGTGATCGTGTAGCTATCGCCGTTGGTCGCAACGGCCGGGTTCGTGATCGACGCGCGGCCGATCAGCCCCGTGCCCGTGTTGGTCGCGTTGCCGGCGGAAACCGGCGAAGTGCCGACCGAAGGCACCGAAAGAAATACGCTCGAACCGCTATCGTTCGTCGCGATCTGCCGGGTATCGGCCACCTGGGCTTCGCGAATACCGTTGTCGCCGTGATAGTTCACGCCACCGCCCGTCGCACTCGTGAACGGCTGCGTCGTCGCCTGAAAACCCGAGAAGAGATAGTTGCCGGCCCCGTCGCTCGTGTTTGCCAGGGTCATCAATTGATCGCGGTACCCTTGGATGGTCTTGGCAATCGAGGCACGATCCGAGTCGTTCAAGCTGCCGTCGCCGGCGCGCACGATCTCCGAGCTGATGCTTTGCATCGTGCTCGTCACGCTCGAGAGCGTCTTGTCCTCGAGCTGCAGCGACGTGAGCGCCGAATTCTGGTTCGTCGTGTACTGCGTGTACGTGGCCGACACCATCGTCAATTGAACGGCTTGCGCCGCGGCGAGCGGATTGTCGGCCGGCGTCGTCAGTGCGGTACCGCTCGAGAGCTGCTGGTAGTACGTCGCCAGCTGGCTCTCTTGGCTATCCATCGTCTGGATATTCTGGTTATAAAACTGCGAAGTCGAAATGCGCATCGCTCACCGCCTTATTGGAAAATGCCCATCAGGGTCTGGAACATCGAGTCAGCCGTTTGAATGACCTTGCTGTTCGCCTGATAAGCCTGCTGATATTGCAACAAGTTCGACGCTTCTTCGTCGAGATTGACGCCCGAGACCGACTGCTGCGCCGAGGTGATCTGCGTGACGAGCGCCGTCTGCGACGTGTTCGCCGCCTTCAGCTGGCTCGCGGCGTTGCCGATGTTGTTCACGTAGGCCGCATAAGAGGCCGTCAGCGTCGAGGTGCCGCCGTTCAGCGACGCGTTCGACACAAGCTTGGACATAGCCAGCGCATTGCGCCCGTCGAACGTGCCGGTATTCGGCGCGATCGTGAACGTATCGCCGTTCGCAGGCGCGCCGCTGATCGATACCGACACGCCGTTCGTGATGCCGGCGGGCGTTGGCGTCGTCGTACTGTTGATGGTAAGCGCCGCGCCTTGGGCGGCGCTGTACGGTACGGTCGTCGCCGCGGAGACGATCGGAATCGAGGTGGGCGGCGTGCCCGCGATCGTGACCGTCGTGCCGACTTGAAAGCCGCTCAACGTACCCGTGCTCGCGTTGTAGGTCAGCGTCGTGGTGCCGGAGATCTGGTAGCCGGCCGTCACCGTGCCTTGTGTAATCGCGGCGGTACCGGTATTCGAGCTCGGTGTCGATGCGAGCACGGGCGCGGAAGCGGCGATCGACGATGGGTTCGCATTCGCGAGCGCAAACGTGTTCAGCGCGCCGCGCGTCGGCTGGATCGTGAACGAATCGCCCGCATTCATCGAGCCCGACGTAATGTTCAAGAGCAGCCCGCCGATCGGTGTCGTGCCGTTCGGGGCCGTGGCCGAGGTGCCGACGACAGAGCCCGTCGTCGTGTCGGTCAAGGTGTAGGTACCGCCGGCGAAGGTCAGCGCATAGTCGTCGCTCGTGGGCTGCGCCGCATTCGCGAAACCGACCGACAGGGTCGCCGTGCCCGTGTTGGCTTGGTTCGAGTAGACGGTCGGTGAGCCGACGGTGAACAGGTTGCCGCCCTTGGCGCCCGCCAAGTCGATGCCGAGCGCGTTTTGCGCGTTCACTTGCGCGGCAAAACTCGTTGCAATCGCGCCGAGTTGCGATTCCGCCGGATCGAGCGTCTGGCTGCGGAACTGCAGCAGCCCTCCCACGGTGCCACCCGTCAGCGCCGACGACGACAGGTATTCGACCGGCGGCGGCGTAGTCGCTCCGGCCAGCCCGTTATAGGTCACCGCGAGTTCGCTCGGATCGCTTTGCGACGTAGCCGTGCCGAGCTTGAAGTTCTGGCTCGCGACGACGAGCGGCTGCCCGTTGCCGATAAAGACGCTGTAGCCGCTCGAGTTTTGCACGACGGACACACCGACGAGTTGCGACAAGCTCGCGACGGCCTGGTCGCGCTGGTCGAGCAGCTGGTTCGGCGGCTGGCCTTGAGCCGACGCCGCGGCGATCTGGGTATTCAGAGTAGCGATCTGCGACGAGTACGTGTTGATCGATGCCACGGCCGTCTGCAACTGCTGATTGACACTCGTGCGCAGTTGATCGTATTGCTCGCCGGCCGAGTTCAACTGGGTGGCGAGCGTTTGCGCGGCGCTCAGCGCCGTTTGGCGCGTGGCCACGCTGTTGGCATTGTTCGAAACGTTCTGCAGGCCGGTGAAATACGCGGTGATGGCCGAGGAGATACCGGCCGTCGGGCTGCCGACGACGTTGCTCAGCTGCGAGGCCATCGCATAGTTGGTCGACAGCGCACCGCTCGTCGCGGTCGCGTTGTTCAACTGCGTGCTCAGATACTGGCTGTAGTTGCGGCGCACCGTCACGGTGTCGACGCCGCCGCCGAGGAAGCCCGAGCCCGTGTACTGGCCGCTCGCTTCCGCGTAGACGGGATTCTCGACCGTGTAGCCGGGCGTCGACGCGTTGCTGATGTTCTGGCTCGTCGTCTGCAGCCCCCACTGGGCCGCGTTCAGCCCGGACAGGCCGATGTTGAAAATATCGTTGGACATGCGTCTTCCTGAAGGGCGGACGGTATAGGCTCGCCTGCCGCGTTGAGGGAACACATGTATAACGGCCGCGCGCGCGGAAATTTAAGGGGCCGCACGAGGCAAGCCCCCGCTTTTTTACGCTCTGACGAGCGAGCGCCGGCGCATCTCGAGTTGGGTGATGAGGCGCTGCAGCGTGTTCTCGGCGCTGCCGGGCAGTGAGATGAAGCGCATGCCGAGCTGAAAGCGCCGGCCGCCGTTCGGCAGATCGGTCGCGCGCATCGACACGAGTTCGAGGTCGAGCAAGAGCATGCCGTGACCGTTCAGGTGCACTTCGACGTCGGGCAGCACGATGCCCATCGGTAGTTCGGCGGCGCGCTCGTCCGTCGTGCGCAGCCCAATGCCGCCCAGCGACAGGTCGTGCACTTCGAAACGGAACGCATCGCCTTCGGGCAATTGGCCGCGGCAGAAATAAGGATCGAGCACGGGCGCGTCAACGCGGAAGTACTCGCGGCGCTGCATGTAGAACAGGACGTCGGGGAACGGCGCCTCGAACGCGGGCAACCCTTCGAACGTCGTTTCCTGGGGCGTGACGGTGGAAAACTCGACGCGCACGCCCTCGGGCGACGCGCGGAACGTGCAGGAGGGGGAAGCCAGCACACCCTTGTTCTGCGTGGGCAGTGCGCCCCAATCGAACGAGAACGTGCGTGCCCGCACGTCGACGTCGAGGATCTTCGTGACGAGCTGCCCGCCTTTGTACTGAACGGTCAAGAAATCGCCGCGATTGGCCAAATTGCGGAGTTGAACGCCGATTTCGAGCGGATTGCGGCGGCCGAAATGATGATAATTTTCGGCGGCATCCTCCGTCGGGCCATTCGACTGATTGGTATCCATGGGCTCGGGATGTACGTACTTGCGTGGCGCCCTACGCGCGCCGACGCCAAAGCTTTCGAATCCATTTCAACAGATCCGAACAGGGTCTCGTCTGATTAGCGGCATCGGACGTGGAAAAGTTTAGAGGTATTTTCGAAATATTTTTTTAGTATTCGAGTAAACGCTCGGTCCTCGGCATGTCGGGACCGTCGCATTTATACCTCTAATCCCTCTTGGGCGCCATTCTAGTACGCTCAATGCGGCTTGGCCGACCGCCTTTCGGCGGCCGGCCTTCATGCCGTCTTTTCCTGCTTGGCCCCGTCGCGCTCGAAAGCGCCCCCGTAAAACACCCGTGATACCGTCCAGCACAGCTCATGCGGCTGAGACGGTGGATACCGGTAAAATCCCTCAAACCATCTGGTGCATGATCGAAATCAGCTTCTTCGCATAGTGCGGATCGGTTGCATAGCCGGCTTTTTGCATGCCGTGCGCGAAGCTCGCCGCATCGTGCGACGTCGACAACACCGAGGCATACCGCGGGTTCTGGCGCAGCATGTTCGCGTAGTCGGTCATCGCATCGGCATACGAATCGTAGGCGCGGAATTTCTGCACGACCTTTTGCGGTTTGCCGTTCACGTACTCGGTCGTGACCGCCGATACCGTCTTGCCCTTCCAATCGCTCGTCGCCTTGATGCCGAATACGTTGTGGGTGGACGTGCCGTTCGCGTTCTTGATCTCGCCCTTGCCCCAACCCGATTCGAGCGCGGCCTGGCCGACGATGAAGCGCGCCGGGATACCCGTGGCCGCGCTCGCGGCCTGCGCGGGTCCCGCCATCTTGTCGACGAACGCGTCGATCTTGGCCGACGCGCCGTTGCCGCGCAGCGGCGGCGTCAAAGCGCTTTGCGCGGTATAGCCCTTGCCCGAAGCGAGCGCCCCGTTCGATTGCGCGTTCGAGTAGGCCCGCGCAAGTGCATTGAGCATCGCTGCGTCGCCGGGATTGTTCACCCCGCCGCCGAGCATGCCGCCGATCGCGTTGCCGCCGGGGATCGAGCGCGCCGCACCGGCCCCGCCTGCGCCCAGGTTCACGCCCGCATTGCGCGAGAGCTGCGTGATGAGCGCATTGGCCACGCCGACACCTTTGGACGAGAGCTGCTGCGAGAGCTGCTGATCGAGCATCGACTGATACTCCTTGCTCTCGTGCGAATCGAGGATGCCGTCTTGCGGCGTCGCTTCGCGCATGCTCTTGAGCATCATCTGCATGAAGACCGCGTCGAACTGCTTGGCCGTCGATTTCAAGGCCTGCTGCGGCGTCGCACCGGCTTGAGCGCGCATGGCATCGAAGCCTTGCACGTCGAGCGCGAAGCGCTGAGAAATATCGGTGCCGGCGCCGGTCTCGACTGTGCCGCTATAGGTGGTGTTCGGGTTCATCGGGACACCTTCGGTTAGATGATCTCGAGATCCGCGCGCAACGCGCCCGCGGCCTTCATCGCTTGCAGGATCGACATCAAATCGGCCGGGGTCGCGCCGAGCGCGTTCAGCGCCTTGACGACTTCCGCCAGGTTCGCACCCGCCGTCACGAGCTTGAGCGCTCCGTTCTCCTGCTTCAGCTGAATCTGCGATTGCTGGGTGGCCACCGTCGTTCCGTTCGAGAACGCGCCGGGCTGGCTCACGGCCGTCTGCGTGTTGATGACGACCGACAAGTTGCCGTGCGCGACGGCGCAGCTTTGCAGGGTCACCATCTGGTTCATCACGATCGAGCCGGTGCGCGCGTTCAGAATCACCTTCGCCGCGGCCTGCGCCGGATGCACGTCGATATTCTCGAGCTGCGCCATGAAGGCGACCTGCTGACCGGGGTCGGCCGGCGCATGGACTTGGATCGTGCGGCCATCGAGCGGCAACGCCGTGCCGGGGCCGAACGCGTTGTTGACCGCGGCCACGATGCGCTGCGTCGTGTCGTAGTCCATCTCGTTCAACTCCATCTGCATCGTGCCGCCCGCTTGGGCGACTTGCGTCGGCACCGAGCGCTCGATGATCGCGCCCGAGGCGATGCGCCCGGCTGCGAGCTGGTTGACCTGGACCTTGCTGCCGTTGGCGCTCGCGCCGGCGCCGCCGATCGCGACGTTGCCTTGAGCGAGCGCATAAACCTGCCCGTCGGCGCCCTTGAGCGGCGTGAGCAGCAGCGTGCCGCCGCGCAAGCTCTTGGCATTGCCGAGCGACGATACGGTGATGTCGATCGCCTCGCCGGGGCGTGCGAACGGCGGCAGGACCGCGGTGACCATGACGGCCGCCACGTTCTTGAGCTGCATGTTCGACGCCCCGCCCCCGTTCGCCTGACCGTTGTTCAGCGAGATGCCGAGGTTGGCGAGCATGTTCGTGAGCGTCTGCGTCGTGAACGGCGTTTGCGTCGTTTGGTCGCCCGTGCCGTCGAGGCCGACGACGAGACCGTAGCCGATCAGCGGGTTGTCGCGCACGCCCTGGATCTGAACGAGGTCCTTCAGACGCTCGGCGTGCGCGGTGCCGGCCACCGCAAGCATGACGGGCAAACCGAGGATCAGGAGGGCAAGGCGCACGGTGCGCATGATCGAAGTCGTCATCGCGGTCACCACGGCGCTATGTTTAGGAAGAAACGCTGGAGCCATCCCATCGTTTCCGCTTCGTTGATGTAGCCCTTGGCCGAATACTCGATACGCGCATCGGCCACTTGCGTCGAGAGAACCGTGTTCTCGCCCGACACCGCGTTCGGGTTGACGACACCCGAGAACCGCACGAACTCGTTGCCTTGGTTAATCAGCATCTGCTTCTCGCCGCTCACGACGAGATTGCCGTTGGGCAGCACGTTCGTCACGGTCACGGTAATCGTGCCGTTGAATGTGTTCGACGCATTGGCGCCGCCCGAGCCGCCGAACGTGTTCGCGCCCGAGGCCGACAGATTCGCGTGATTGAACAGGCCCTTGAGGAATCCGGCCGTCGGGACCGACAACGACGAGGTGCCGGTGCGCCCCGCGGCCGCAGCCGACGATTTGGTCGCGTTGATGTTTTCCGAGATGACGATCGTGAGGATGTCGCCGGTGTTGCGCGGACGCTGATCTTCGAACAGCGGGTGCCCGGCATAGCCGGGGTTGTAGATCGAGCCCGGCGGCTGCAGTTGCGGCGGCACGGGCGGCGTGGCCGTCATCGGCTGCTGCGTGATCGGCTGGCGGTGCTCGATCTGCGCGCAGCCGGCGAAGGGGCCCACGACCACCGCTGCGAGCGCGCTCGCATAGGTGAGGGTGGCCGCCGCGCGCAACCCGCGCACGCGAAAGGGAATTCGACTCGTTTCCGACATCTTCGTCTACCGCCTGCTGTTCAAAGTCCTGCTGTCCTACTCGCCTTAAACCGACATCTGGCTCAAGGTTTGCAACATCTGATCCGAAGTCTGGACCGCCTTGCTGTTGATCTCGTACGCGCGCTGCGTCTCGATCATGTTCACAAGCTCTTGCACGACGTTCACGTTCGACGCTTCGACGTAGCCTTGATTGAGCGTGCCGGCACCGTTTAGGCCCGGCGTCGAGACGTTGGGTGCGCCCGACGAAGTCGTTTCCGCCAGCAGATTCTCGCCTTTCGATTCGAGGCCGGCCGGGTTGATGAACGTCGCGAGCTGGACCGTGCCGATCGTTTGGTTGTTGGTCGAGCCGGGCACGGTGATGCTGACCGTGCCGTCGCTGCCGATCGTCAACGACGTCGCATTTTGCGGAATCGTGATCTGCGGCACCACCGGATAGCCGCTCGAGGTCACGAGCTGGCCCTGCGCGTTCGTCTGGAACGAGCCGTCACGCGTGTAGGACGTCGTACCGTCGGGCATCTGCACTTGGAAGAAGCCGTTGCCGTTGATGGCGACGTCCTTCGAATTGCCCGTCTGTTGCAGGTTGCCCTGCGTGTAGAGGCGCTCGGTCGCGACCTGCTGCACCCCCGTGCCGACTTGCAGGCCCGAGGGCAATTGAGTTTCCTGAGTCGAGTTCGCACCCGGCTGGCGCAGCGTTTGATACATGAGATCTTGGAACACTGCGCGCGAGCCCTTGAAGCCGTCGGTGCCGACGTTCGCGAGGTTGTTCGAAATCACGTCCATCTTGGATTGCTGCGCGTTCATGCCGGTCGCGGCGATATAGAGCGAGCGGTTCATGGTCAATCTCCTAGTTATTGCGATCCGGTGCTAGGCCGCGACTGGCGCGGCCTAGCACCGGTTACCGGTTAGGTAAATGACAGCAGCTGGTTGGCCGTCTGGTCGTTCTGGTCGGCTGACTGCAGCAGCTTCGTTTGCATCTGGAACTGGCGTGCGTTCGTGATCATGGAGACCATGGCCGCGACCGGGTTCACGTTGCTGCCCTCGAGTGCGCCCTGCGCCACGGTGACAGTCGGATCCGCGTCGGCCGGCTCGCCGTCGACGGTCCGAAAGAGGCCATCGTCGCCCCGCGTCAAGGTGCCCGGGCTCGGGTTCACGAGCTTTAACTGATCGAGCACGACGATCTGCGAAGGCGAGTCGCCCGCCCCCAGTGCCGAAACCGTGCCGTCCTTGCCGATCGTCACGTTGGCGCCGGGCGGAATGGAAATCGGGCCGCCCGTGCCGAGCACCGGCTGATTCGTCGCCGTGACGAGCTGGCCGTTCTCATCGACGTGCAGGTTGCCGGCGCGCGTATAAGCCTCGTTGCCGTCGGCCGCTTGCACGGACAACCAGCCCGGGCCCGTGACCGCGACATCGAGGGGGCTGCCTGTCTGCGAGATGGGGCCCGGCGCGAAGTCGGCCCCCGGCGTCGCCGACAGCACGAAGGTGCGCGTGGTGTCGTTGTTGACCGTCTTGCCGTCGCCGAAACTCATCGGCACGTTGCGAAAGTTCGCCAACTCCGCGCGAAACCCCGTCGTCGAGGTATTCGCCAAGTTGTTGGCGACGACAGCCTGCTGCTCGAGCGCCTGGGCGGCGCCCGTCATCGCGGTGTAGATCAGTCGGTCCATGACTCGCCTTGCCTCATCTTGCTATCCCCGGGTGCGCCGTCGGCTTACAGGTTGATCAGCGCTTGATCGACGGCCTGCTGCGTCTTGATCGTCTGCGCGTTGGCCTGGTAGTTACGCTGCGCGGTGATCAGATCGACCAGTTGGCTCGTCAAATCGACGTTCGAATTCTCGACCGCACCGCCCGTGAGCGTGCCGTGGTTCGTGCTGCCCGGCGCCGAGATTTGCGGCACGCCCGAAGCCGACGTTTCGGCGAATTCGTTGTTGCCGAGGTTCTGCAGTCCGTTCGGGTCGTTGAAGTTCGCGAGCACGATCTGCCCGAGCGATTGGGTGCGGCCGTTCGAATACGTGCCTGAGATCGTGCCGTCGGCGCCGATCGAGAAGTTCGTCAGCTCGCCCGTGGCAAAACCGTCTTGCGACAGATTGGTCACGCCGTCTTTGCCGCCGTACTGGGTCGAGCCCGAGAAGTCGAGCGTCAGCGGTTGCGGTGTCGCGCTGCCGTCCGTGTTGGGGATGGTGAAGGCGAGCTGGCCCGTGCCGGGGCTCGTCGCGGGGGCGGTCGCCGTCGTCGAAGTCAAGGTGCCCGCCGAGCTGAAGCCGACCGCGCCGACCTTGCTGATCGTGCCCGATGCCGGGCCCGAATACACATCCCAAGCGTTCGCGGCCGTCTTCACGAAATACATGTTGACCTGCTGCGAACCGCCGAGCGAGTCGTAGGTCTGGATCGAAGTCGAGTAGTTGTACGTCTGTGAGTTGGTCGCCGAGAACGGCGTCACGGTCGGTACCGTATCTTGCGAGTTCAGGTTCAGTTGCGCGGTGACGGTTTGGGTGGCGATCGGCGCGATGTTGGTCGTCGGCACTTGGATCGGTACGGTCTGCGCCGAATTGATCACGCCGTTAGCGTTTGCCGCGTAACCCATCAGCTTCAGGCCGCCCGAGTCGGTGATAAAACCGTTCTTATCGAGTTGGAACACGCCGTTGCGCGAGTACGTCAGCGCGCCGTTGTTCGACATCTGATAAAAACCCGTGCCGTTGATCGCAACGTTTAGCGCTTGGCCCGTCGTCTTGAACGTGCCTTGCGTGAAATCCTGCTGCACGCCAGACAGTTGCGTGCCGATACCGATTTGGTTGTTGACCGACGTCGCGATCGTGTTCGCGTAGAGATCGGCGAACTCGGCCGTGCTCTGTTTGAAGCCGATCGTGTTCGAGTTCGCAATGTTGTTGCCGATGACGTCCAGATCGTTCGACGATGCGGACAAGCCGCTCAAGCCTTGTTGGTAGCCCATCTAGCGGTCTCCTTCGAATGAATTCGTGGTTCGTTACAGAATGGCAACGACATTGGTCATATCGACCGTCGTGCCGTTATTGAGCAGAAGACCCGTGCCGCCGCCGCTTTGCTGGACTACGCTTTGCACTTGCGCGCCGCTCAGCGTCGTCTCGGCCGTCGTCGCGCCGGTGGTGCTCGTACCGGATGCCGAGACCGTGTAGGTGCCGTCCGGCAGCGCGTTGCCCGAGGCGTCCACGGGCTTCCAGCCCACGGGAATCGTCCCGGCTTGCTGTGCGCCCAAATCGAGGGTGCCCACGATCTCGCCCGAGGTGTTCTTGACCGTGACGGTCAAGTCCGCAACGCTCGAGCCAAGAGAGACGCCAAAGCCCGTCGAGGCGCCGCTCGCGACGGTCGTCGTCGAACCCGGCACGAGCACGCTTTGGCCGATCAGCAGCGAAGCCTGCGCGCTTTGGCCAGCCGAGAGCTGCGACGAGAGCGAGGTCAGCGTCGTGTTCAACTGGCTGATGCCCGTCACCGTATTGATCTGAGCCAACTGCGAAGTCATCGTCGAGCTGTCCATCGGGTTGGTCGGGTCTTGATTCTGCATCTGCGTGACCAAGAGCTTGAGGAACGTGGTCTGCAGATCGGCCGTCGACGAGGACGATCCATTCGTGCTCGAGGTGCCGCTGCTCGACGAGGCGCCGTTGATCGTATTGAGCAGCTGCTGCGAGACGGTGCCCCCGCCTGCGATGGTCGTGTTGGATGACGTCACTAAGTTTCTCCTCAGGTGCCGATCGTCAAGGTTTTCAGCATCAGATTTTTGGCGGTATTCAGCGTCTCGACGTTGGCCTGGTACGAGCGCGAGGCCGAGATCATGTTCACCATTTCTTGCACGGGATCGACGTTGGGCATCGTCACGTAGCCATCGGAATTCGCCGCGGGGTTGGTCGGGTCGTAGGTGGTCTTCATCGGCGTGGGATCGTCGATGACGTTCGTCACCTGTACGCCGCCCACTTGCTGGCCGCTCGCCGTATGCGCGCCGCCGAGCGGCTTGACGCCGAACACGACCTGCTTGGCGCGGTACGGCTGGCCGTCGGGGCCCGTCGTACTGTCGGCATTCGCAAGATTGGACGCGGTGACGTTGAGCCGCTGCGATTCGGCCGACATGGCCGAACCCGCAACGGTGAAGATGTTCATCAATGACATGGCGCTTGTGCCTCTTTCGATTGACGCTTAAACGATTTGCAATGCGTGATGCGCTGAATAAATAGCTTGCATAAGCAGCGGGTCGCCCGGTTCGCCCGCGCTACGGTTACTTTCACTTAACCGCCCGAGGTGATGGCAGCGAGCATTTGCTTGATCTGCTGCGTCATCACGTTCATGCCGGACTCGTAATGCAGCGTGTTGTCGGCGAATTGGACGCGTTCGGCGTCCAGATCGACGGTGTTGCCGTCGAGCGCCGGCTGCGTCGGGACCCGGTAGGCGAGCGTGCCGTAGTCCTGCGTCGAGCCGCCCGTGGGAATCAAGGACGCCTTGCCCGCCATATGGCCGGGCTCGGTGGCGACCATCGTCATGCCGCTGGTGACGCCGGCCGGCTGGGCCATCGCCAGCGGCGCGGTGCCTGAGCTCGCCAGGGTGCTCGTTCCCGCCGGGGCGCCCGTGCGCTTGAGGGCGCCTGCCAGCGAGGACGCGAAATCGACGTCGCGCGCCTTGTAGCCCGGCGTGTCGGCATTGGCGATATTCGACGAGAGCAGCTCCTGCCGATAGGCGCGCACATCGAGCGCCTGGCGGCCGAAGGCAAATTCGGCATCGAGTTTATCCAGCATCGGTGTTTCTCCGTACCCAGGCATAGGCCGCCTGTTGCCGCTTCCCGGCCTGGCCCCGGTTCGGGACAGGGCGCGCCGCGAAGGCTTTTTTCCATGAGGTGCATCTTATGGGCGCGAGACAAGAGCCAATCGGACGAATAACCGGGGAAGCCGCCCTCTATTCAACGTTTGCCACCCTCACGCGAGCCCTAGAATTCGTTTCGTCGTCAGCACTTGTTTTGCAGGGAGAAACCGATGTCCGTATCCGCCGCTTCCGATCCCGCGCGCAGCCTCGCGCCGCGCGCCCTGGGCCGGCGGCGTGTTCGAGCCGGCTTCGTCCGCGCCGCAGCGTGTGCGCTGCTGGCCGCGGCCCTGGTGCCGGTCGATACGGTGCGCGCACAAACGCCCGGCGCCAGCGAGCAGATCTATATTCCCGGCCCGGGCGAAACCCATGGCGCGCCGTCGAACGGCATGATTTCGATTCCCGGCCCCGGCGAAACGGCTTCTGCCGCAGCGAACGGTGCGCGCGCGAACGGCATGATCGTCATTCCCGGGCCCGGCGAGGCCCGCGCCGGGAGGCCCGCCGCAACCACGCGTGTCACGCCGCGCGAAGTGAAAGCCGCGGCGGCAAACCGTTCATTGCCGGTCATCGAAACGGCGCCGCAGCGCACGGGCCGCGCGGTCCAGCCCGTCGCCGCCGAGCAGCCGGCCAACGCGGCGCTAGCGGCGGCCAAGATCCCTGTGCCGGCCCGGGCGGTCATGCCGGCGAGCATGCCCGTCTCCCCTTCGACCGCTCCGGTCGTTGCGGCCGCGCCGAGCGCCTCTGCCGCTACCGCCAAGGCGACGGCTGCGGTGCCGGCTTCGAACGCGCCGGCGGGCCAGGAAGACGGGGAAACGATCCGCCGCGCGGCCCTCGCCTATCTGCAGCAGCAGACGGTGGGCTTACCCGGCAAGATCGGCATTACGGTCGCGCAGACGTTCCCGCGCGGCTTGGCCGCCTGCACGACGCTGGAACCCTTCATGCCGACGGGCGCCCGGCTCTGGGGCAGGACCACCGTGGGGGTGCGCTGCGCCGGCGAGAAGCCGTGGACGCTTTATCTGCAGGCGCGCATCGCAATTCACGCGACCTACTATTTGGCCGCGCACCAAATCGAACCGGGCGCGGTCGTGAGGGCCGACGACTTGCTCGCGCGCGACGGCGATCTATCGAACCTGCCGCGCGCCGTCATAACCGATCCGTCGCAAGCGGTCGGCGCGACGGCCACCATGCGAATCAGCGCGGGCATGCCGCTGCGGCAAGATTTGCTCAAGAGCGCCAGTGCGGTCACGATCGGCCAAACGGTGCGGGTCGTCGCGCAGGGCGTGGGTTTCTCGATTTCGTCGGAAGGCAGCGTCATGAACAACGCGACCCCCGGACAGCAGGTACGCGTTAAAATGGCTGGGGGTCAGATCATTTCGGGCATCGTCAAGGATGGAGGGACCGTCCAAGTTCCGATGTGACGGAGAAAAAAATCGACGCGCTCGCGACCGATGGCCGGATACGCCGGAGCGGCGCTTGGGCATTGATGCTTCGTCGATTTGGCGGCTGCGGCCGGCGGGTGAACTTCCCGATTGCGCTAAAGTTTCGTTGGGTGTCGCCGTTATCACACTCAAATCGAAATTGTTCGGGAAGCCATCGTGAAAGTCGATTCCACCTCTAGTTCCAACCTGTCGTCGCCCAAAGGCGACGTGCAGGGAGCCCGTCAAGGCGGTCAAACCCCGGCGAGCGCTGCGCCTGCGGGCGGCAACGCCGCGCCGGCTCAGAGCGCCGGCAGCGATGCCAACGTCAGCTTGTCGGGGCTGTCGTCGCAATTGCGCTCGCTCGCTGCGTCGGGCGAAGCCGACGTCGATGTCGCGCAGGTCGCGTCGATCAAGCAAGCGATTGCCGACGGTACGTTGACGATGGATCCGGGCAAGATTGCCGACGGTATCCTCGCGACGGCCCGCGAGCTACTGAAGAATCCGTCGACAGGCGGCTGACGCGGCGCGCAAGCGTGCGCTAAGGCTTGCCTCGTCGGCTTCGTTTAAGCGCGTGCGCGCGCCTATGTTTTGGCGGATGAGATGAGAGACGCCCTGCTTGCCACGGTCATTGAAGAACACGCAACGCTCGAAGCGTTTGCATCCTTGCTGATGTACGAGGAAAAGGCGCTCGCGGCGGTGTCGCCGCTCGAAACGCTGCCCGGCATCGTCGAAAAGAAGACCGAGCTGACCGAAAAACTCGCGTCGCTCGAAAAAACCCGCGATAGCCAACTGCAGCGAATGGGCTTGCCCACCGGCTGGAAGGGCATGGAGCTTGCCATCGCCGACGATATTCGTCTCGGCAAACAGTGGCAACTGCTGCAAGCGGTTGTGGAACGCGCGCGCCGCGCGAATGCCACGAACGGCCTCATGATTCGCGTCCGGATGAATTACAACCAGAACGCGCTCAGCATTTTGCGCGGCGCGGCCTCGCGCCATGCGACCAGCGTATATGGGCCGGATGGGCGGATGGCGGCGGTTTGACGCATTCGTGGGCCGGGTCGAAGCCATAGCGGCAGGGCGACCTTGAGGGCGTGAAGCGCTCCGAAGCTGCATGCCCGAGCCGTAGAGGCAGACGCGGCAGAAGGGATCAGCCTCAACCAGTTCATCGAGCGCGCAATCGAGCACGCAATCGAGCACGAAGTGGCCGCTTAGCCGTAAATTACGGTTTATCGCGTCTCGCTGCCGGAAAAATTAAGCTCGACACCGTTGCCGGCCGGATCGACAAAAAACAACTGCCATCGATCGAGCAGCGGCACCTGTGCACACCGGAAATCAATGCCGCGTGCACGCAGGTGCGCTTCGAAACCCGGCCTGTCGACACAATCGAACGCCACGTGATCGAACGTGCCGTTTGTATGCGATCCGCGGTGTTCGTGGGGACCCGCTTCGGACAAGTGCAAGACAGCACACGCCCCGATATAGAGCCAATAGCCGAAGCTGTCGAACGGGGGGCGCTCGCCCACGCGCAGGCCCACCACGTCGACGTAGAAATCGCGCAGCGCATCGAGCAGGGCCCGATCGGCGCGCAGATTGTAGTGACTAAAGCCTGTGACAGGCATCGCATGCTCCCGCAAAAGACCGCCCAAAAATGGATACGGCGCTGCGGGTCATCTTAACGCGAGGCTCGATCGGACGTGCGCGACTGGACATCGCCGCGGGTCGATCGCGTCAAAGCCTCACCTTCGCGGCCGGCGGCAAGACGCCTCGGCCGCGTGGTTTGCCGGGTTGGGACACCGCTCAGTCCACGCTCGCCCAAGCCATTTCGCGCAGCTTGGATCGCAGCCGGGCCACGGCTTGGCTATGCAACTGACACACGCGCGATTCGCTCACTTCCATCACCGCACCGATTTCGCGCAGGTTCATGCCGCGCTCGTAGTACAGCGACATCAACAGCTTCTCGCGCTCCGGCAACTTGTCGATCGCTTCGACGAGCGCCGCACGCAGGCTGTCGTCGAGCAGCGCCGAAAGCGGATCCGCGCGGTCGACACAGTAGCGGTCGAGGAACGGTTCGTCGTCGGCCGAGCGGTCGAAATCTTCGTAGTAAATGAGCTGACTGCCGTGCAAGTCTTGCAGCATCGACTGAAAGGCATCGAGCGGCATCTGCAGATGATCAGCGACTTCTGTCTCGCTGGCCGAGCGGCCGAGCCTTTGCTCGACCTGATGCACGGCCGATTCGACTTCGCGCGACGTCTTGCGCAAGCTGCGCGGCAACCAGTCGTTGTTGCGCAACTCGTCGAGCATGGCCCCGCGAATGCGTTGGCTCGCGTACGTTTCGAACTGCGCGCCTTGGTCTTCCTTGTAGCGGCTCGCCGCATCGAGCAAGCCGATCATGCCGGCCTGAATCAGGTCGTCCAGATCGACGCTCGCCGGCATCTTCGCTACGAGTTGCAAACCAAGTCTGCGCACGAGCGGTGCATATTGCGTCAAAACATCCGTCTGGGACATTTTCCCTTGAGCGTTGTACATCGAGGGCCCCTTCTCCTTGTCCCTAACGTTTCAAGCGTGTTGGCGCCCGGCCAGCGTTTCGGCGAGCGCCGAAGCCGGTACTTGCGCACGCACGGTCGCGTCAGCGCGCGGCGAGGACATCGCCGCGCGCATCGGCCAATACAGCATTTCGGAGGCGACGTGACGGTAGTCCCGCGCCGATTGCGCCGACGGGAATGCATCGACGACGCAGCGTTTCAATTCCAGCGATCGTTCCATCAGCGGATCGGCCGTTACGCAGCCCGCATCTTCGATCGATACGGACAAGTAGCGCGCGGCAACTTCGGCGAGGTTGTCGAACGTCGTGTGCGCATCGGCCACGCTCGACACGTGATTCACGAGTACGCGGAATTGGGCGATCGCATGCTCGAAGTGCAAGCGCTTCATGCACGCATACGCTTCGGTGATCGCGGCAGCCGCCACCCGGGTGACGATCAACACGTCGTGCGCCTGCGCCGCGAGCGGCGTGAGCGCACCCTGGCGATCGAGCCGCGCATCGATGAGCACGACGTCGGCCGGGCCGGCGAGCAGCACGCCAAGCTGCGCGGCGCTATAGCCGGCGCAGTTTTGGCGCGAGGCCGCGAGCACCGAAAACCCCAGTTCGTGACGCGCGCACGCCCGCTCGAGCTCGAGCTCGCCGTCCAGCACCGCGCGCAGCGAAAGTGCGCCGGGCAAGCCGCCGACCATCGCCGACACGCAGTTCGCGCCCAGGCGCTCGTCGATCACGAGCACGTCCTTGCCGAGCGCGGCCAGCGCCGCGGCTAAATTCACGATCGTCGACGTGCAGCCGACGCCCACCGGGCCGCCGGTCACCGCGACCACACGTGAGCCGCTCTTGGCGAGCAGCCGGCGCAGCCCTTCTGCTTGATCGGTCACTTGCTTAACCAAAGCGAACCTCGTGCGAGTCGGCACTCGAGCGGCTCGACAACGCCGAGAGCAGGGCGGGAATGTCATCGTCGTGCGGCACGAACGGCGAACCGTCGCGCGGAATGCAAAACGCGCTCTTGATCAAAAACTTCTTGGCAGCGACGTACAGGTTTTCCGGCACCTTCTGGCCAGTCGATACGTAATGAACCGGCAGCTTGTAGCGGATGACCGTATCGAGCACACCGCCCAGGTTCGTTGCCTCATCGAGCTTGGTCAGAATGCAACCGGTCAAATCGGGTTGCCCCGGCGCGCTGCGATAGGCCTGCACGACTTCGTTGAGCGTGTCGCCATGGCTCGTCGCGTTGAGCAGCAGCAGACGCTGCACCGGATGGCCCGCGCCGCAGAGCATCGCGATTTGGTCGGAGACCGTACGGTCGCGCTGGCTCATGCCGATGGTATCGATAAGGACGACGTGCTTGTTGCGCAGCTCGGTGAGGGCAAGCTGCAGATCGGCGCCATCCTTGACGGCATGCACCGAGACGCCGAGGATCTTGCCGAAGATGCGCAGTTGC
>Ga0068855_100001838_pt1 | contig 26405 bp, 18 predicted proteins | sample KBSCornC52_FD_66592 | JGI IMG/M metagenome (GOLD analysis project Ga0068855, IMG submission 66592) | Corn rhizosphere microbial communities from Kellogg Biological Station, Michigan, USA - KBS Corn C5-2 | ecosystem: Host-associated > Plants > Roots > Rhizosphere > Soil ... | reverse complement strand
CGAGCAGACCAAAGTAGAGCAACTCATCGGGCAGCATGCGGCGCGCGCCGTCTGGGATGTCTCGATCGAGGGGCTGGCCCTCATCCGGGACCTCATCCGCCGCCACAACATCGCCTGCGACTGGACTGACGGCTATCTGCTCACAGCGATCAAAAAGCAGCACCTGCGTGAGCTGCGCGCCGAGGCTGACGTCCTCCAAGGAGAGCTTGGCTACACCAGCGCTCGTTTCATCGCCCGGGACGAGTTGAGCTCTCTTCTGGGCACCCATCGCTACATCGGTGCGCTCTACGACTCGCACAGCGGGCACCTCCACCCGCTCAACTACACGCTCGGGCTGGCCGCAGCTGCCGAGCGTGCCGGCGTACTGATTTTCGAGGAAACACGGGCATTGGGTTTCAGGGAGACCGGCGCGGTTGCAGGCGCGGTGCGCGTCAGGACGCTGCGCGGGGAAGTTCGCACCCGGTATCTCGTTCTGTGCGGCAACGTGTACCTCGGCTCCACGGCACCCGTGTTAGCGAAAAAGATCCTCCCGATCGGCTCCCACATCGTGGCAACGCAACCCCTGGGTCTGGAGAGGGCGCGCAGCCTGATCGCCAACAACGCCGCCGTCTGCGACATGAACTGGGTGTTGGATTACTTCAGGTGCACGGCGGATCACCGGCTCCTCTTCGGCGGCCGGGTCAGCTCGTTGTGGGGCCTGGCCAGGCGCGCCGCGACCCGGCAACGCATGCTCGCGGTGTTTCCGCAACTTGCCGAAGCCCGGATCGACTACGCCTGGGGTGGACACATCGACGCCACGCTCAACCGCATGCCCGACTTCGGCCGCCTCGCTTCAAACATCTTCTACCTGCAAGGATTCACCGGCCAGGGCATCGCCCTCACCGGGATCGCGGGCAAGCTCGTGGCGCAAGCCATCGCCGGCAGCGCCGCACGCTTCGACGTGTTCGCCGCAATTCCACATCACAACATCCCCGGCGGCGTGCTCCTGCGCCGCCCCGTGCTCGCACTCGCGCTGTTATATTACCGGCTGCGCGACCTGTTGTAGCAGCGGCTCCGCCGGTTATTTCAGCAGCAACTCGGCAATCTGCACGGCGTTCAGCGCAGCGCCTTTCAGCAGCTGATCGCCCGCGACGAACAAGGCGATGGAGCGGCCACTCGGATCGCTCACGTCCTGGCGAATGCGGCCGACGAGAATCGGATCCTGACCGGAAGCGTCCTTCGGCATCGGAAAGTAGTTGCGCTCGAGGTCATCGACCAACTTCACACCCGGAGCGGTCCGGACGATATCGCGCACCTGAGCCGGCGTGATGGGCCGCTCGCACTCGAAATTGATGGCGATGCTGTGTGCGCGCAGCACCGGCACGCGCACACAAGTCGCGGTAACGCGAATGCTCGAGTCGCCGTAGATCTTGTGCGTCTCGCGCATTACTTTGATCTCTTCCTCGTTGTAGCCGTTGCTCGGATCGACCTTGGAGTTGTGGCTGAAGAGGTTGAACGCATACGGATGCGGCAGCACCGTGTTTTGATACTCGCGCCCGTCGAGATAGGCCCGAGTGGACTCGCGCAATTCTTCCATGGCCGCCGCCCCGGCTCCCGAAGCAGCCTGGTAGGTGGCGACGATCATGCGTTGGATGCGGTTGACCTTGTGGACGGGCCACAACGGCGTAATGGAGATGATGGTCGAGCAGTTGGGGTTGGCAATGATGCCCTTGTGCTCACGCAGCGCCTCGGGGTTGATCTCCGGAACAACCAGGGGAACACCGGCATCCATGCGGAATGCCGAGGAGTTGTCGACCACCACCGCTCCGTGGCGGACGGCGGCGGGCGCAAAGCGCTTCGATTGGGTGCCCCCGGCTGAGAACAATGCAATGTCGACCCCGCGGAAGCTGTCCTCGGTCAGTTCCTCGACAGCGACCGGCTGCCCCTTGAAAGGGAGCGTTTTACCGGCCGAGCGGGCCGAGGCAAACAGGCGGAGCTTCGACAGCGGGAAGCTCCGCTGCTCCAGGCAACGCATCAACTCGATACCCACCGCGCCGGTGGCGCCAACGACGGCTACGACGGGCGCCGACGAGGCAGGGCGACCAGATTGCATGTGAAAACTCCCGCAGGGCTGTGACGACCGCTCAAAACAAAAAAGCCCCGCTCGGACTCACCGGCGGGGCTTCTTGGATTCGCTTGTGACCTTGCGATCAGCGCGCGAAGTCCTCCAAAGCCCCACCGCAGGGCTTCTTGAGGATAGTGCGCGTTTTCGCAATAAACATCATGGCCCAACGCTACCCTACGCTGGGCAGCAAGTAAAGCGCTCCACGCGAGTCAATTCACGCTTTTTCCCTGATCCGGACTTCGAAACAGCGGTGGATCCGGAGGTTGCGCTCGAAATCCTTCGGCAGAGTCTGCCTCGAGATATCGCGCACGTCATAGCGCTCCGGGAGGGTCTCGTCCAGGCGGAATCGCTGCGAGTTCGTGGAGAACACGATGAGCCCTCCGGGGGCCAGCAAGCGCGCGCACCCATCGATGAGCGCCGGATGGTCCCGGTCGACATCCAGCACTCCCTCCATCCGTTTGGAGTTCGAGAATGTCGGCGGATCGATGAAAACGAGATCATAGCGATCCCGACCCCTGGCGCTGTCCTGCAGCCAGACCCGCACATCCGCCTGTACCAACCCGTTGGTGCGCGCGGACAGGCCGTTGAGCTCGAAGTTGCGCTGTGCCCAGTTGAGATAGGTATTGGACATGTCGACTGAGAGTGTTGCAGCCGCATCCCCTGCCGCGGCGTAGACGCTCGCGGTCGAGGTATAAGCAAAAAGATTCAGAAAGCGCTTGCCGGCAGCCGCGGCCCGCAGGCGCGAGCGCGTGAGTCGATGGTCGAGAAACAGTCCGGTGTCGAGATAGTCGTCGAAGTTCACCAGGAACTTCAGTCCTCCCTCCATCACGACGTGATAGTCAGACCGGTCTTGCACCTTGGAGTATTGCTCGCCGCGCTTGGTCCGGCGGCGAGTCCGAACCCGGATGCGCTCGGTAGGAACGCCCGTCACGTCAGACAAGGTCGAAAGAGCTTCGCCGCGTCGCTTGCGCACTGCCTCGAGCTCTATTTCGGCCGGGGCCGCATACTCCTGCACGTACAGCCAGTTCTGCCCGCCGGCGTCTGCGGCATCATGCACAGTGCGATAGATGTCGATCGCGAAGGCGTACTCCGGCATGTCGGCGTCATAGAGCCGGTAGCAGGAAACGTCGTTGCGATCCGCCCAGGACTGGTGCTTCTTGAGATTCTTCGCCAGCCGGTTGGCGAACATCTGCGCGCCCGGAGTCGCGCGCAGGTTCGTGTCAGCTTTGCCGAGCCGGCCCGGCTCGCGGGCACTACCCGCCTCCACTCTCATGCGCAGGAGCCGGCACTCGATGGCTCCATTCCAAACGGTGTGAGTACGATGAGCGCGGATGCCCAGCTCCAAACCGAACTCCGGTGAGCCCGTCAGGACGGCCGCATTCCAACCCTGGAAGCGTTCACGCAGAACCACTCCCAACTCGCGATGCACCGCCCGGGCGGTCTCCCGATCTTCGAGACGGACACCGTAAGGCGGGTTGGTGCACACCAGGCTGGCGGCCGTGTTGGCGGGATGCTCGGCACTCTCGACGGCCGCATCCCGGCTTACCGGTGCCGCATCCGCAAGTGCCCTGACATCAAACCTCACGAGCGACTGCACCCCCGCCCGCTCTGCGTTCGCCCGCGCATTCCGTATCGCTCCCGGATCCCGATCGTGCCCCCGAATCATACCCTCGAGGCCACGTCCGATCGCAGCCGCCATCCCGTCACGAGCGCGCTCCTGCGCCTCAGACACCAACCGGCTCCAAACGTCAGCATCATGCCCCGCCCAGCCCACAAAACCGAAATACTCCCGATCGAGCCCCGGCGCCCGATCCGCTGCTATGAAGGCGGCTTCGATCGCAAACGTCCCCGATCCACACATCGGGTCCAGCAATTCAGCGCCCTGGCCAGCGGCCATGTCCGGCCAACCCGCGCGCAGCAGCACGCCTGCGGCGACATTCTCTTTCAAGGGCGCTTCACCCGCCGCCCCCCGGTAGCCGCGCCGATGCAGACTCTCCCCCGACAGATCCAACGAAAGCACTATCTGACTGCCGTTGGCATGCGCGTGCACGCGAACTCCGGGCCGGTCGAGCTCCACACTGGGACGCCACGCCCGCGCGTCGCGGACCGAGTCGACGATCGCGTCCTTCAACTTCAACGCACCAAAGTGGGTGTGGGTGATGGCAGGATGATGGCCGCTGAAGTCGCACGCCAGGGTGGCATCCGGTCCGAGATGCGCGGTCCAATCGATTCGGCGCACAGCCGCATAAAAGCCCTCGGCATCCTCCGCCTCGAACCGAGCCAACTCCAGGAAGACCCGATTCGCCACCCGCGACCAGAGGCAGGCGCGATACCCGACCTCCAGCGGTCCGGAAAAGCTGACCCCGGTGGAGCGCTCACGCACATCCGCCGCTCCAGCAGCGGTGAGCTCGCGCGCGAGCAGATCAGACAGCCCGCGCGGACTGCTGACGAGGAAACGAAACGGCTCAGCGCTCAGGACAGATCAATCCAGGTCGTCTTGAGCTCGGTGTACTTCTCGAGCGCATGTAGCGATTTGTCGCGCCCGATACCCGACTGTTTGAAGCCGCCGAACGGCACGGTGATATCATCGGCGTCATAACAATTCACGAAGACGGTACCGGCCCGCAACGCCTTCGCCATGCGGTGGGCAGTGGTGATGTCACGCGTCCAGACCCCCGCGACCAGGCCGTAGATCACATCGTTCGCGATCGCTATGGCCTCTTCGACTGATTTGAAGGTGATGGTCGAGAGGACCGGCCCGAAGATCTCCTCGCGGGCGATGGTCATATTCGGTCGCACGCCCTCGAACACGGTCGGCTCGATGAAGTACCCGCCAGAGTCCTTGCGGACACGCTCGCCACCGAACCGCAGCTGCGCGCCGTCGCGGCGCCCGGTATCGATGTAACCCATCACCCGCTTCAACTGAATGTCGTCGACGATCGCGCCCAGCCGGGTCTGCGGATCCAACGGATCGCCCGGTTGCATGCTGCGGCTGAACGCCTGTACTTTTTCCAACACGGCGTCCTTGACGCTCTCATGCACCAACAGGCGCGACCCGGCCGAGCAGACCTCACCCTGGTTGAAGAAGATGGCGGAGGCGGCAGCGGCCGCAGCCCGGTCCAGGTCCGGGTAGTCCGCCATGACGATATTGGGAGACTTGCCGCCACACTCCACGGACACCCGCTTCATGTTGGATTGTCCGGCATATTGCATGATCTGACCGCCGGTGGCGGTCGATCCCGTGAAGGTGATGCAATCCACGTCCATGTGCAAGGCCAACGCCTTGCCGGCGGTGTGACCAAAACCCGGCACCACATTCAACACGCCCTCCGGGATCCCGGCCTCCACGGCGAGCTCGGCGATACGGATAGCCGTGAGCGGTGACTTCTCGGAAGGCTTGAGTACCATGCAGTTGCCGGACGCGAGCACCGGACCGATCTTCCAGGCGGCCATGAGCAGGGGGAAATTCCACGGCACTATCGCACCGACAACGCCCATGGGCTCCCGCGTAATCAGGGCAAGAGTATCCGCGCCGGTGGGCGCGACTTCGTCGTAGACCTTGTCGATGGCTTCTGCATACCAACGGATGCAGTTAGCGCTTCCGGGTATGTCGATGCTGAGACTGTCCCGGATGGGCTTACCCATGTCGAGCGTCTCCAACAGCGCCAATTCCTCACGGTTTTTATCGATGAGATCGGCGAAGCGTTGCAACACCTTCTTACGCTGTTTGGGCGCCAGGTTGGCCCAGCTACCCTTGCGGAAGGCAGCACGTGACGAAGTAACCGCGCGGTTCACATCCTCCAGATCACAAGCCGCCACACGGGCAAGCGATGCACCAGTGGACGGACTGATGCAATCGAAGGTCGCTCCCGAGGCGGCATCGACGTAACGCCCGTCGATGAAGGCCTGGTTGCGAAACCGTAGTCCGCGGGCACGCTCGTGCCATGAGGAAGCCGTGCTGAGTTGTGCATTCATGGGAACAGTCGCTTCAAAAGGTGGGTGGGGTGCTGGCGCTGATGATCTCACACACTTCGCGTCCGACGTTGCGGAAGCGGTGTGGGAGCTGACTGGAGAAATAGTAAGCCTCGCCTGGGCTGAGCACGCGCGACGCGCCCCCGACCGTCAGCTCGATCCTGCCGCGGACGACGACGCCGGACTCCTCGCCACGATGTGCGAGCATCTCCTCCCCCGTCGCGGCGCCGGCTGCATACCGCTCGTGTAGGACCGTGAGCTGCCGCCCTGAGCGCTTGGCGGCCACGAGTCGCAATGAGACCTCCTCATTGCCTAGCTCGACGAGCTCGTCCGCGCTGAAGAACGCCTGGGGTGCGGCACTGATGTCGAGCGTGAAAAACTCGGCCAGCGACATCGGAACCCCATCCAGCACCCGTTTCAGCGAGCTCACCGACGGGCTGACCCGGTTCTGCTCAATGAGCGAGATGAGTCCGTTGGTCACTCCGGCCCGTCGCGCCAGCTCCCGCTGCGACAAGCCAAAACTGGTTCGGACGCTGCGCAGCCGTGCTCCGACATCGATGCTCATGGGCGTTTAGGATTCTAAACAACAAAACCGAAATATCGGTCAGGATGGCCGAAATTGTCCACTTTATTTATCATCCATCCTTCACCACCACTCCTGTCGAGCCCTATTGCCATGCCTACTCCCCTCTCCCGCGGCGACCTCGAAGCCCTTTGGATGCCATTCACCGCCAACCGGCAGTTCAAAGCGAAACCGCGCATCCTGGCCAAGGCCAGCGGTATGCACTACTGGACGCCGGAAGGCCGCCAGATACTGGATGGAGTGGCCGGACTGTGGTGCGTCAATGCCGGTCACGGCCGCAAGGAGATTTCCCAGGCGGTTGCCACACAACTCGAGACGATGGATTACGCACCGCCGTTTCAGATGGGCCACCCTCCGGCCTTTGCGCTGGCCAACGCTGTGGTCAAGATTGCGCCTCCGGGACTGGACCACGTGTTCTTCACGAATTCGGGCTCGGAGTCCGTCGATACGGCGCTCAAGATCGCACTGGCCTACCAGAGGGTTCGTGGCGAGCCAACTCGGACAAAGCTCATCGGGCGCGAGCGCGGCTACCACGGTGTGGGTTTCGGGGGTATCTCCGTCGGCGGCATCTCTCCCAATCGCAAAATGTGGTCCGCCTCACTGCTGCCCGGCGTCGACCATCTTTCCCACACCCATGACCTGGCGAAAAATGCATTCGCGCGCGGCAAGCCCGAACACGGCGTGCACCTGGCCGAGGAGCTCGAGCGTCTGGTAACGCTCCACGATCCCACTACCATCGCCGCCGTGATCATCGAGCCAATCGCGGGCTCCACCGGTGTGTTGATCCCACCGAAGGGCTACCTCGAGCGCATCCGTGAAATTTGCGATCGCCACGGCATTCTTTTGATCTTCGACGAGGTCATCACCGGTTTCGGCCGCACCGGCTCACCCTTTGCCGCGCAGGAGTTCGGTGTTACACCGGACATCATCGCCACGGCCAAAGGCCTCACCAACGGCTGCGTGCCCATGGGCGCGGTGCTGGTGAAAAAAGGCATTTACGAGGCGTTCATGCAGGGACCGGAGGGCACGATCGAGCTGTTCCATGGCTACACGTACTCGGCTCACCCGACCGCCTGCGCCGCCGGACTCGCGACACTGGCCATCTACGAGCGTGAAAGTCTTCTGACTCGCGCGAAGTCACTGGCGCGTTACTGGGAAGACGCGGCGCACTCGCTGCAGGGCCTGCCGCACGTGATCGATATCCGCAACTATGGGCTCATCCTCGGCCTGGAGTTGGCATCCATTCCCGGCAAGGTGGGCGCGAGGGCGTTTGATGTTTATACGAAGTGCTTCGAGCGCGGGCTGTTGATCCGCCAGACCGGCGACATCCTGGCGCTGTCCCCGCCGCTCATCATCGAGCAGCCGCAGATCGATCAGATATTTACCACGCTGAGCGAAGTCTTGAAGGGACTTTGACGGTAAGTTGGAGCGCGGACGTTTGAACAACGTCCGCGCTCCTAGAAGTGCTCATCTTTCTTAGTTCTTCACAACTCGCGGCATTTGCCGGCTGCGAAAATGTTTGACGCTCGACAACACCGTCCAGATCACCACGGCCAGAACGACGGCGCTTCCCACGAGAATCTCCATCTCCGACAGTGAGTATCCCCGGGTCGCCGCAACGGTGACGGTCTCCATGACAGAACCTCTGCGTTAGGAACTTGAAAGGGGATGTTCGGTAAGCGCGCGTAGGATTTCACGCAGCGCTCGCGCAGTGAAGCGCAAGGTCGCAGAGTTGCGACGCGTGTCACCCACGCGTCAGGTTATGTCAGGTGCGGGGCTCGAAGATGGCGTAAACCTTCTCGCAGTCCTCCAACACCTCCCAGGTGCCGGAAAAGCCGGAAGGAATGACGAAAGCGTCCCCCGGACCGAAGGTGTGCCCCTCGCCCAGGTCGCTGGTAATGACGACCCGTCCTGCCGTCATTACACATAATTCGTTCTCGGTGTAGCGGACGCGCCATTTGCCCCTGGTCCCCGACCAGCGTCCTGCGAAGAAAGTCTGGGTCGAGTCGGTGAAGTAATTCCAGACCCGATGCTGCGGGCTGCCAGAGAGCACACGGTCAGCCGGCGGCACGGAAACATCCGGGTCCAGCGGAGTATTCAAACGAACGATCGCGGCATTCATGGCGGCGAATATAGCGCGGAAGCGCCGGGCGGCGTCAGGGCGAGGGGAGCTCGGGCGGCCCCGGGGGGACGGTCCGGGCCGATCGTTCTTGGCCGGCCCCTGCTCCGAATGCTCGCCGTGGATGGCCGGCTGGGTTGAGGCTCCCGGGACGTTGCCCGGGAGTAAGCGCGCCGCATCCGGCGCCGGCCGGCGAAGCGAAAACGCAGCAAGGATCTCCTGCGTCGCCCGTTCCTCCTGCGTGGCACGCTCCTGCTGCGCGGCGCGCTCGTGACGCACGTTGTGCTCTCCTGCCTGAGCCGGCGCGCAGACCAGGGGCGCTGCGGCGCCCCTGGTCCCTGCCTGTCGTCGCGCACGGCTTTTGCCCAGAGGCTCGAGCCAGCTAGTCATTACGAGCCACCTCGTCCTTGCCGGCACGCTCGAGCCGTACCGTGACTTTACGGTCGAACGCATACCCATCGAGATCGCCGTCCGTGGTAGTAGCCTCCGATTTGCCATGACCTTCGATGATCATGTGCTCCTTCGAGACTCCAGCCTGCGCGAGGACTGCCGCCACCGCCTCCGCACGACGCCGCGACAACGCATCGTTGTATTCTTCCGAGCCACGCGGGTCAGCGTATCCCGCCACGCGAACCCTCACATCCGGCATGGAAGCGGCGAGCGCACCCATCTTCAGAAGCGGCGACATCGACTGTGTGTTGATCGAGTCGTCGTTGGTTCGAAAGCTGACGTCGGTCTGCAACTCGTCGGTCTTCGCCAGCGTCAGATCCAACCGATCGCTCTTCACACGCATGCTGGTGAGCGAGGCATTCAACTCCTCGACACTGTCCGACAGTGCCTTGCGATCGGCCTCGCTCTGGCCGAGATCCGTGGCGAGACTCTTCTTGGCTACTTCCTGCTTGTGATAACGGTCGCCGATCCAAGCCCCCGCCGCCGCGCCGAAAATCGCGCCCACCGGCCCGCCCGCCGCCGCACCCACCGCCAATCCGGTGAACACACCGATGTTTTCCTGTTTCGAGGGCTTCTGGTGCGTGCCCGCAGTAGCGCTGTCCTGTGCATATACCGGCAGTGCGACCACGCTGGTCGCAATCAGAGTCAGTCCCACCGCACCCACCCGCAGCTTTTTCGTAATGACGTTCATGACTTGTATCCTCGTGTTGCTTGCCTGATAGCCGCGGAACCTGACGTTCCGCCTACGGATACAAGTTCATCGCGACGGCCGGCTCTCGCCGTGACGCAAAATCGTCAGCCCGATGATGATTTGTGGCAAAAGATGACAGCGCACGAGCCGCCAAGCCGCACCCCGGCGGGCTCTCTCAGCAAATGCAGCAGCAATTGGCATAGCGGTGCAGGACGCTGATATTGTAAGACCGCACATCTGATTTCTTACGCGCTCAACGCTATGAAGAAGATCGACGTTTCTATGGTGCCCGCGGAGCCGGGCGGTACCTATCCAAGTCCCTTCGACGAGCCTTGCAGGGGCCAATCCTGCCAACGGCTGGCAAGGTATGCAGGGCTGACTCAATTCGGCGTGAACGTGACTGTCATAGAACCGGGGTCTTGGTCCAGCCAGCGCCACTGGCACAGCCACGAGGACGAATTCGTGTGGGTACTCGACGGTGAGCTAACGCTGATTACTGACGCCGGTGAAGAAACTTTGCGCGCCGGGGACTGCGCGGCGTTCAGGAGTGGTGATCCCGATGGCCATCATCTGGTCAATAAATCTGGCCGCCCAGCCCGAGTACTCGAAATCGGCACAACGGCCCGACAAGACCGGTGCACGTACCCGGACATCGACATGATCGCCGATGCCAGAGGGTACACCCATCGTGATGGAACGCCGTATCCAACGAAGAAGTAAGGCCGTGCCTACTTCGGAAACGTTAGCCGATCCTGAATGGCCAGCATGACATCGCTGCGAGCCACCTCGCCGATGAGCGTGTTGCGCCACTGTCCCGGTGTAACCGGCAGCACGGTGGCCTGCTCGCGCAAGAACGCCTCGAGCGCCGAAGTGAGCGGCATGTCGGGTGTGAGAGCGAATTCCACCGGCTTCGCGACCGCGGACACCGGCAGGCTCCCGACCAGCTCGCCCTGTTTCATACGCTCGAGCAACTGCCTCGGATCGACCCAGGCGACCAGCTCACCGCCACTGACCACCAGAACGCGATCGATAGGTCGTTTCGGCAGCTGCGCGAGCATGTCGGCCACTGTCATCGAGTCCGACACCACGGCCGCGGCGGGTTTCACCAATGTCTCGACAGTGCGCAACCGCCAATCATCGCCACTCTCGTTCACGATTCCCTTGTGCAATGAGGCGTGATAGACCGACTTCCCGTTCCGATAGACCTTAGCCGTGTAGTGAGCCGCAACGCACGCCAACATGAGCGGCAGCACGATCTCGTAATCCGCCGTCATCTCGAAGATCATGAGAATGGACGTGAGCGGAGCGAGCGTCGTGGCCGACAGGAAGCCTCCCATCCCGATCAGCGCGTACGTCGCCGGCACCGACACGATGGTCGGCATGAGATGGTGAAGCACGCCCCCGAGCAGCGATCCCACGGCACAACCGATGAACAATGTTGGAGTGAGGACGCCGCCGACAGCGCCCGAGCCCACAGTGGCCGAAGTGGCAAACACTTTCGCCGCCAGCACCGCCGCGAGCCACAGGCCCACCAGCTCGCCCTGCAAAATCGCGCCAATGACGCTATAGCCGTTTCCCCACACTTGTGGGAAGACAATCGAGATCACCCCCACGATGAGCCCACCGAGACCGAGCTGCCAATAAAGGGGCAGCCCGAAGCGCACGAAGCGGCCCTTCGTGAAGTCGAGCAGCGCCAGAAAAGGCGGCGCCAGGTGTCCCAACAGCACACCCAGCACGATGTAGAACACGAGCTCCCAATTGGATACGAACTGCACGTGTGGAACGGTGAATACCGGCCCATACCCCAGAAAGCGATGGATGGTCGCATCCGAAATGACAGATGCCACCACGAGCGGGCCGAAGGTTTCCATCGCCAGCGAGCCCAACACTATCTCCGCGACGAACAACGCTCCTGATATCGGCGCGTTGTAGGCGGCAGCGATGCCGGCCGCCCCGCCACAGGCGACCATCAGCCGCAGGCGTGGCACCGGCGCACCCGCGAACTGGCCAAGCCTTGATGCCAACATGGCCGACAATTGCACCATCGAGCCTTCGCGGCCGATGGAGCCACCCGAGGAGATCGTGAGCAGGGAGGATATGCTCCGCAGCAACGTCGCACGCAAGCTGATGCGGCCGTCGCCGACCAGCGTCGCCTCCATGTAATCAATGACCTTCAGGGAGACGAGCCGGCTGCCCAGAATATACAACACCCAACCTGACAGGACGCCGCCGATCACCGGCACGATGGCGCGATGCCACCACACGAGGCGCTCGGCGCCATTCACCAGCCCGTTGGTCTGGCCGGTAAACACCAGCTCGAGAAGCCGCACCCCTTCACGGAAAGCGACGCTGGCCAGCGCGCCGCAAACCCCGACCAGGGCAGCCCAGAAGACAATGCCGGCGAGATCCTCGTGTCCGAAGAGAACCAGCCGCAATCGCGTGATGAGCGACAGCGGCACACGCGCGATCTCTCGGGCCCGGATCTGCATCGATGCGCTAACTGGCGGCAGAACCCGGTAGCGCGGCCTCGGTCCGTGTCGACCAGGTAGCCAGTAACCGGGTAAGCCCGGCAGAGACCACCGGCTTGGTCAGGTGATGACGAAGGCGCATACGCCCAATCCTATCAGAGCGCCACGTGCTCAGCGGGCGACTTCGGCGCGTCAATGTCCGCCGGTCTGGGCTCGGCCGTAACCTGCCGCGCGCGACCCGACAGCAACGCTCCCGGCTCGATGATCATGCGCGCTCGCAAGCCCGGATGGTTGTCGGCAAGCTCGAGCGTGCCGCCGTGCAGCTTGGCAACGGCTTGCACCAGGCTCAATCCCAGCCCGACACCGGGCGTGCCGCGGCTGACATCGCCTCGATAGAAACGTTGTGTCACCTTCGGTTTCTCGCTGTCGGCGATGCCGGGGCCATCATCGTTGACACTGATCTCGACAGCCCCATCGGCGCGCGTTCCAACTGTAACCTTCACCGCGCCCCGCTCACCGACATACTTCAATGCGTTGTCGATCAGATTGCCAACCGCCTGGGCCAGCAATGTCGGGTCGCCGGAAACCGACACCGGACCGGTGCTCTCGAACGACAAGGTCACTTCCTTGATCTCCGCAGCCGGCAGATAGAATTCGACCACTTCCGCGGCGAGCGCGTTCGCATTCACCTGCACGAAGCCGGAGCGGCGCATGCCCGTATCGATCTCCGCAAGGCGCAGCAACGCGTTGAAAATGCGAATGACGCGGTCGACGTCGGCAACTGCCCCGTCAATCTCGGCGAAGGTCTCCTCGGTCGTCGGGCGCGTCAGCGACAGCTCCTCGAGACGGGAGCGCAGCTCCGCCAGCGGAGTGCGCAAATCGTGCGCAATGGAGTTGGAGACGTCGCGGATTCCATTGACGAGTTGCTCGATCTGATCGAGCATACCGTTGATGGTATGAGCGAGCGTGTCGAGCTCGTCGCCGGTGCGGCGTGTTGGCAGACGATGGCTGAGATCTCCCTGCACGATCGCCAGCACGGTCTGCCGGATACTGTTGATACGCGCCAGGATTGCCTGGCGGATCAATACCCCACCCAGGACACCAACGATGGACAGCACCACGACGGCTCCGGCGAGTCCCGTCCAGAAGTGGCGGGTCAAGGGGGAGAAGCGCGCGACGTCGCGGCCGACGAGGAGGTTGTACCCTCCGGGGAGCGCGCTGCGGACCACGACCGACTCGGTCGGTGTGCCGCTCAGTTCCAGCGGCACCGTGTAAATGCCGGGCTGCGCGGGTACCGTGCTCGGCCATTTCGGCAAGTTGCCCGCGACGCGATGCAAGGACGAATCGGCCAACAGCAGGATACGCTCGCCGGGCAACTGCATACCGACGCGCGCGTCGATGAACGACTTGAGCCCGGTCGCACCCTCGCGATTGAAAACTTCCGTCAGCCGCAGTGTGTCGGCGCGTAAGATCTCGGCGCGCCCATCCTCGACCGTCACCTGCCAGGCATACCACAAGGGCGCGGCGAACAGGACCAGGGCGACGACGCCGAAGGCGATATAACCGAAGGAGAGCGCGAAGGTCGTGGAGCGTATGACCTTACTCACGGCTCTCTCACTCCTCAGCAGTCAACATGTAGCCGGCATTGCGGACCGTCCGCAGCAGCGGGCGCTCGAAATCGGCGTCGATCTTCTGCCGCAGCTTGCTGATGTGCACGTCCACCACATTCGTCTGGGGATCGAAATGATAGTCCCAGACATTCTCGAGCAACATGGTACGGGTGACAACCTGGCCCGCGTGCCGCATGAGGTACTCGAGCAGCTTGAACTCGCGCGGCTGCAGCGAAATGCTCCGCTCGCCACGGATGGCTTTGCGGGACAACAGGTCGATCCGGAGATCCCCGACCTCGAGAACCGTCTGGGTGCCGCTACCCTGCGAGCGGCGCGACAGCGCATCCAACCGCGCCAACAGCTCACCGAAGGCGAACGGCTTGGTGAGGTAATCGTCCCCGCCGCTGCGCAACCCCTTGATGCGCTCGTCGACATCCGAAAGCGCGCTCAAAATGAGGATCGGGGTGCGATTTCCCGACTTGCGCAGCGTCTCGACGATCTGCAGTCCGTCGATCTGCCCCGGCAGCATGCGGTCCATGATGATCACATCATAGGGCTCGCTCGCGGCCAGGAACATGCCTTCGCGGCCATTGTCCGCGTTGTCGACCGTGTGTCCGGCCTCTTGCAGTCCCTTGACCACGAAACGTGTGACTCGCTCGTTGTCTTCGACCAATAGCAATTTCATGCCGGCGCCGCACTCCCCGTCTCGGCCGCGGCGCCAGCCTTGCGGGCGGCCCGGACGTGCCGCCGCTGCCGCATGCGGTTGCTGAAGCGATCCAGGTAGAGATAGACCACGGGAGTGGTGAACAAAGTCAACATCTGACTCAGAATGAGCCCACCGACCATCGTATATCCGAGCGGTTGGCGCAGCTCCGACCCCGTTCCATTGCCGACCGCCAGCGGCACTGCCGCCAACAGCGCCGCCATGGTCGTCATCATGATCGGCCGGAAGCGCAGCAGACAGGCTTTGCGAATCGACTCCTCCGGCGTGAGATGCAGCTCGCGCTCGGCAGAAATCGCGAAATCGACCATCATGATGCCGTTCTTCTTGACGATGCCGATGAGCAGGAGGATGCCCACCAGCGCGATCACCGTCAGATCGAAGTGGAAGCCCCAGAGCATCAGCAGCGCACCCACACCCGCGGAAGGCAGGGTGGAGAGAATCGTCAACGGGTGAATATAACTCTCGTAGAGCATCCCCAGGATGATGTAGACCACCACCAGCGCCGACAGAATCAACAGCGGCTCGCTCCGCAACGAGTCCTGGAACGCCTGGGCCGTGCCCTGGAATGTGCCCTGGACCGAGCCCGGCAGGCGCATTTGCGTAGCGGCGCGCTCGATCGCAGCCACTGCATCGCCGAGCGCCGCCCCCGGCGCAAGGTTGAACGACAGCGTCACGGCCGGAAATTGCCCCTGGTGGCTCACCGACAGATAGCCGACATGACGCGTGTCGAAATGCACGAAAGTCGACAGCGGGACCTGCTGCCCGGTCGTCGGCGATTTGATGTAGATCTTGTTCAGCGTGTTGGGATCTTCGGTCAACTGTGGAGTGATCTCCAGCACCACGTGGTAGCTGTTGAGCTGCGTGAAATACTGGGCCACCTGGCGCTGCCCGAAAGCATCGTAGAGCGTAGAGTCGATGAGTGAGGGTTGAATGCCGAAGCGGGCCGCCTGGTCGCGGTCGATGACCATCGATAGCGTCGTCCCATTGTTCTGCTGGTCGGAGGCGACGTCGCGCAGCAGGGGAATCTTTTGCAGCTGCGCGAGCATCTTCGGAGCCCACTCGTCGAGCTCATCGAGGTCCGGGTCCTGTAGCGTGTACTGATACTGCGTACGCGTCGTGCGCCCACCCAGCGTAATGTCCTGCGAGGCTTGCAGGAACAAGGTGCCATCCGGCACTTGCGCCAACTTCGCGCGCAAGCGCGCAATGATCTCATCCGCAGTGGACTTGCGTTGGTCGCGCGGCTTGAGGCCTATCACTACGAAGCCGTTGTTGACAGGCCGACTGCCGCCGAGGCCCGTTCCGTAAGCCGCGACATCCGGGTCGGCCGCGACGATGTCCAGCAGCCGGTGCTGGAGGGCCAACATCTTGTCGAAGGAAATGTCTTGCGGACCGTCGGAAAGCCCGGAAACGACCCCGATATCCTGCTGTGGGAAGAATCCCTTCGGGACGAACGCGTAGAGCAGCCCGGCGGTCGCCACAGTGGCGAGGAATGTCCCCAAGGTCGCGCCCTGATGGCGTAACACGAAATCGAGCCCGCGCGTGTAACCGGCCACCAGCCGCTCGAAGCCATGCTCGACCACCATGTACAGCCGGCCATGCCTGGCGTGTTTCTCGTCGCGCAGGAACAACGAGCACATCATGGGCGAGAGCGTCAGCGAAACGAAGGCCGACACGGCGATCGTCATGGTGACGGTAATCGCGAATTCGCGGAACAACCGGCCGATGACCCCGCCCATCAACAACAGCGGGATGAAGACCGCCACCAGCGACAAGCTGATGGAGACGATGGTAAACCCGATCTCGGCGGAACCCTTGAGCGCCGCTTCGCGCGCCGGCATGCCCGCCTCGATATGCCGGTAGATGTTTTCGAGCATCACGATCGCATCGTCCACCACGAATCCGACAGCGATCGTAAGTCCCATGAGGGAGAGGTTGTCGAGGCTGTAGCCCATGAAGTACATGAGCGCTGCGGTGCCAAACAGAGCGAGCGGTACGGTGATGCCGGGGATTACCGTGGCCCACAGATTGCGGAGAAAGAGGAAGATCACCATGACGACGAGCGCGATCGTCAACAGCAACGTGAATTCCACATCGTGGACCGAAGCGTTGATGGTGGTGGTGCGGTCGATGATCTCCTTGATCTGGATCGACGCCGGAATCTGCGTCTGCATGTGCGGCAGCAGTTCCTTGATGCGCTTCACCGTGTCGATCACGTTCGCGCCCGGTTGCTTGTTGATGAGCAACAACACACCGGGGTGGCCGTTCTGCCAGGCCGAGATCAGCCTGTTCTCCGGCCCATCCACCGCCACACCGACATCACGAATGCGCACCGGCGCACCGTTCTTGTAGGCGATGATGACATCGTTCCAGGGCGCCGCCTTCAGAAGCTGGTCGTTGTTGTAGATCGTGAAGCTGTGCTCGGGCCCGTTGATGGAGCCCTTTGGAGCATCCACGCTGGCCTCTTGAATGACATTGGCCACGTCTTCGAGTTGGATGCCGAGAGCGGCGAGCTTGGCCGGATCGACCTGCACGCGAACGGCCGGCTTTTGTTGGCCGCCAACGTTGACGATGCCCACGCCCGGCACGCGCGAAATCTGCTGCGCGACGACAGTCTCGGCCGCATCATCGACCTGGGTCGTCGGCAGCACATCCGACTGTACGGACATCACCAGGATGGGAGAGTCGGCCGGGTTCACCTTCCTGTAGTTGGGTGGGGCCGGCAGGTTCTTCGGCAACTGACCGCCTGCGGCGTCGATGGCCGACTGGATATCCGCCGCGGCAGCGTCGATGTTGCGATCCAGATCGAACTGCACCACGATCGTCGTATTGTTGAGCACGCTGTTGGACGTCATCTGAGTGACGCCCGGTATCTGACCGAACTGATATTCGAGCGGCTGCGCGACCGAAGAGGCCATTGTCTCGGGACTCGCGCCCGGCAGACTGGCGCTGACCTGGATCGTCGGGAAATCCACCTGCGGCAGGGGTGCCACCGGCAACAGCGGAAAGGTCGCAACGCCGACGAGCAAAATACCGGCCATCAATAGCGAGGTCGCTATCGGCCGGCGGATGAACTGCGCCGAGACGTTCATGGCAAGGCGCGCGCCGCGGTCACGAGCTCACCTTCAGCCGGGCGGCCGCCGATTTCGCCGTCTCCGACGTTGGCGGACCGACGCTGCGCACCCGCGCACCGGGTTGCAACCGATACTGATTGTTCAACACGACCTCCTCGCCATCCTTCAGCCCACCGGTGATGACGGTCACGTCGTTGGTTTCCTCGCCCACCTGGAGCGGCCGTGCCTCGACCGTGGAGTCGGACTTCACGACATAGGCAAACATGCCGTTCGGGCCCCGCTGGACCGCGGGGGAAGGAATCGTGAGCGCATTGCGCTCGGTGCGGACGAGCACCCGGGCATTGATGAACTCCCCTGGCCAGAGCGCATTGTGCGGATTCGGGAAAGTGGCCTTGACCCGGATCGTGCCCGTGCTCTGGTCGATCTGGTTATCGACGAGAGCGACGGTGCCGCGGTCCAATTCGGTTTTGCCGTCGCGCGAGACCGCGGTGACACTCACCGTGCCACCCTCCAGCGCCCTGTTGAGCATCGGCAAAGCGTCCTCGGGGAGCGTGAAGATGCAGGCGATCGGCTGCACCTGCGTCACGACAACGATGCCGTTGGTGTCCGTGGCGTGCACGTTGTTACCGGGGTCGACGCGCCGTATGCCGGTTTTACCCTCGATAGGCGCAGTGATGGTGGTATAGCCGAGCTGCGTTCTCGCGTTGTCGATATTGGCCTGGTCGCCCTTGATCTGCGCCTCCAGCTGCGCCACCAACGCATGTTGCGAATCCAGTGTCTGCTTGCTGGCGAGGTTCTGGGGAGCCAGCAATTCATAGCGGTCGAGGTCAGCCTTGGCGCTCGCCAGTTGCGCGACATCCTTGGCGTGCGTCGCGATCGCCTGATCGAGCGCCGCCTTGAAGGGACGCGGGTCGATCTGCGCGATGAGGTCGCCTTTCTTGACAGTCTGCCCCTCGATGAAGCCAACCTTCTGCAGCTCGCCATCGACGCGCGCGGTCACCGTGACGGTGTAGAACGCCTGCACCGTGCCCAATCCCTCGAGATATACGGGCACGTCACTGCGCGCAGCCGATGCGGTCTCCACCGCGATCGCCGGGCTCTGCTTCTCTTTGTCAGCCGCGCGCGCTCGCCCGGAGTGCCCGTACCAAACGAAACCCACCACCAGTGCCGCGGCTATTCCCAGCAGCACAACGCGGGGTCCTGTCAGCTGTATGTTGTTCATGTTCGTTGCCAACCGCCGCCCAGCGCGCCGAACAGCGCCACCAGCGCGTTGAGATGGGAGTACTTCACCTGTACGAGAGTGTCCTCGGCCGTGAATAATGCTGTTTCCGTGCTCAGGACCACCAGGATGTTGATCGTCCCGGCGTGAAACTGGGCCTGTGTCAACTCGTAGGCATGCCGAGCCGTGGCCACGGCCTGCTGTTGCCTCTGCAGCTGTTCCGCGCTTTGCTGGACGGCCACGAGCGCATCCTCCACGTTGCCGAAAGCGGCGATCACCGCCTTATGGTAGTCCGCCAGGAGCTCCTGGTAACGCGCCTTGTTGAGTTGATACTGCCCCAGTATTTCCCCCCCGTGGAAGATCGGCTGCGTGAGCCCGGCACCGATGCTGAAGATGCGATTGGCCGGATTGACCAGGGTGCTCAAGGCCGTGCTGGCGTAACCACCCTCGGCGGTCAGATTGATACTGGGAAAAAAGGCTGCACGGGCCGCAGCAATGTCGGCGTTCGCCGCTACCAGCTGCGCCTCCGCCTGCGCTACGTCCGGCCTTCGGGTCAACAGCTCGGAGGGCATCCCCGGACCGACCCGCGGCACCGCCAGATCCGCCAGCGTGCCGCCCGCGATATCTAGCCCGCCCCCGCTGGGGATTCCCTCCCCGTTGGGGATTCCCTCGCTGACCGCTCGGTCGTCGCTGACCGCTCGGTCAGAGGACCCATGGGCCACCGCTTCCGGCTGCTTGCCGACGAGGATGGCCAGCGCGTCGATAGTCTGCGCCAACTGTTGCTGCAACGGCGGAATGGCGGCCTCGAGCGTGGCGACGGTCGTTTCCTGTTGCGCCACATCGAGAGCCGTAATGACGCCGACCTGCGCCTCCAATTGCAGTCCTTTGAGAATGTCCCGCGCACTGGCCACATTGTCTTGCGCGACTTTGAGGCGGTCATGCAGCTCGAGCGCCTGGAAGTAAGTCGTCGCGACGCTCGTCATGACCCCCAGCTCGACGGTGACCCGATCGTAACGACTGGCCACGGCAGCCATCCGGGCGGCATCGCGGAGCGCCCAATTCCTGCCCCAGAAATCAACCTGATAGCTGGCGCTGAGCTGTGCGTTGAAAGTGTTGAAGGTCGCGGGCGTGGAGCTGAGCCTACCGCCGGGACTGAGGGCCGTTGTTTTCGCACGCTGCCGGGTGGCCTGCGCGCCTGCATCCAACGTTGGCAGCAAGGGAGCACCGGCAATACGCACTTGCGCATCCGCCTGCCGGATCCGGGCGATCGCCGCGGCAATATCGTCGTTGGCCGTTCTAGCCTGCTCGATGAGCTGGTTGAGCGTCAGTGAATCGAATCCCTCCCACCATTGGGCCGAGGGCCAGGCCGCTACGCTGTCGACCGCGGGCGCATTTCGCCACGTTTGCGGCGGCGGAATATCAGGACGCGCGTAATGAGGACCGAGAAGCCCACAAGCGGTCAGGGCGCACGCCGCGGCTGCCACGAGCCCTGGGCGCAAAAAATGAGAAATCCGGATTGTCACGGCGGCGTGCGGCAGCGAAGCTGAGCTGGGGGATCTGAGGCCTGGTGGAAACCATACGGCGTTTACGATTTACCGAACATGGGCGAATCATTAAAGTCCGTTAATTGGCCATCACCACTTGGCGGTTTTTACCCATGTCGATGAATTCAAAGGCCCATCGGGTCGGTGTTCTGCTTCTGACACTTGCAGGAGTCGCGGCGTTCCCGGCTATCGCCGCCGCCGCCGAAGGTGACGAGCCTTTGCGCGCAACCCTGGAGAATGGTCTGCGCGTCGTCATCGTGCACAACCCGCTGGCGCCGGTAGCCTCCACCTCGGTGAACTACCTCGTCGGCTCGGACGAGACACCCCCAGGCTTTCCCGGTACCGCCCACGCGCAAGAGCACATGATGTTCCGCGGTAGTCCCGGCCTGACGGCCGACCAGTTAGCTGACATCGGCAGCGTGGTTGGGGGCAACTTCAACGCCAACACACGCGAGGGGCTGACGCAATACCTCTACACTGTGCCTGCCGAGGACCTCGATGTCGCCTTGCATATCGAGGCCATCCGTATGAAGGCCGTGCTCGATTCCAAGGAAGAATGGGACAAAGAGCGCGGCGCCATCGAGCAGGAAGTTGCGCAGGACGTCTCCGAGCCCGCCTACGTGCTCTACGAAAAGATGCGGGCCGCGATGTTTGCCGGGACACCGTATGCGCACGACGCATTGGGTACGCGCCCGTCCTTTGAAAAGACCACCGCGCAAGCACTGAAGAAGTTCCACGACGACTGGTACGCTCCCAACAACGCAATCCTCGTGATCGCAGGCGATGTTGACCCGAAAGCGACACTCACCGAGGTAAAACAACTCTTTGGCGACATCAAGTCGAAGAAGCTGCCGCCACGACCGCAGGTGAAGTTGCGTCCTGTACGAGCCAACTCCTTCAGCGTGCCCACCGACCGCCCGGCTGGCACGCTCATGATTGCGACCCGCGCGCCGGGGCCGAAGAGCGCGGACTTTCCGGCGCTCGAGGTGCTCGCCGACGTGTTGAGCAACCGGCGCTTCGATCTCTATGGCCTGGTACCGCAAGGAAAAGCCCTCGATGCGGGCTTTGCACTCGAGCCGCTTCCGCAAGCCGGCATGGCCTACGCAACGGTCTCCTTCCCCGCCGGATATGACCCCAAGAAGCTCGAGGGCGATGTACGGGCGATCCTCGCCAAGGTAGCGAGCGAGGGTGTACCACCAGAGCTGGTCGAAGCGGCCAAGATCCAGGAGCGCAGCGCTGCGCAGTTCCAACGCAACTCCATCGGCGAGCTGGCCTCTGTCTGGTCGGAAGCGCTTACGCTATATGGCTTGCAGTCGCCGGATGAGGATCTGGAGCGGATCGAGAAGGTAACGGTCGCGGACGTGAATCGCGTGGCACGCGAGTACCTCGATCTGAGCCACGCCATTTCGGGCGTGATGCTACCGCAAGGCTCGGGCGCACCGGTGGCTTCACGCGGCGGAGGGTTCGGAGGCAAGGAAGCCATCTCACTGGGCGAGGCGAAACCAACCCAACTCCCACCCTGGGCGGAAGCCGCGCTCCACCGCTTGGATGTGCCTCCCTCGACACTGCATCCCGTGGTGACTACGCTCCCCAATGGACTGAAGCTGATCGTGCAGACGGAGGACGTGAGCGACACGGTGACCGTGTTGGGTCACATCCGCAACCGGCCGGAAACCCAGGAGCCGAAGGGTCAGGAAGGTGTCGCGCCAGTGCTCGAGGAGTTGCTGAGCTATGGCAGCGAGCACCTGGACCGCGTGGCATTCCAACAGCAGCTCGATGCGATCGGCGCGCGCGAAAACGCCGGCACCGATTTCGCGATCGCGGCGCTGAGCGAGCATTTCGACCGCGCCGTGGAGCTGCTGGCCGACAACGAGCTGCACCCTGCGCTGCCGGAGCAGGCACTCAACATCATCAAGGTACCGTTGTCGCACGGGATCGCCGCGCGCAACAAGAGCCCCGGCTTCCTGACACAACACTCGCTCCGCGGCGCGCTCTACCCGCAAAGCGATCCCAGCCTGCGGATGTCGACGCCGGAAAGCATCGATGCACTCACGAGCGATGCAATACACGCCTACTATAAAAACGTGTTCCGGCCCGACCTCACGACCATCGTGGTCATCGGCCACGTCACCGCGGCCCAGGCGCGGGCGACGATCGAAAAGTACTTCAGCGGCTGGACCGCGAACGGGCCCAAGCCTGAGGTCGACCTACCGCCAGCGCCACCGAACCGGCCCGGAGTCATCGCGGTGCCCGATGCCAGCCGCGTGCAGGATGTGGTCATCCTCGCGGAAAACCTGGCGCTCAAACGCTCCGACCCTGACTACTATCCACTGCAACTCGGCAACGCCGTGTTGGGCGGCAGCTTCTACTCGACGCGCCTCAGCATCGATTTGCGCAAAAACTCCGGCCTGGTGTACTCGGTCGGCTCGACCTTGCAAGCTGGCCGGACCCGCGGCGCCTATCTCGTGCAGTATGCCAGCGATCCCCAGAATGTCGGCAAGGCGGCCAGCATGGTCGTGAACGAGATCAAATCCATGCAGAACGCGCCCCCGACCCAGACCGAGCTGGTGCGGGTGAAGGCGTTGCTGTTGCGCCAGATTCCCCTCGGCGAGTCCAGTGTCGACGACATTGCACGCAGTCTGATCGGCAGAGTCGATCTCGACTTGCCGCTGGATGAGCCGACGACCGCGGCCCGGCGGTACATCTCGCTGGGACCCACCGATGTGCAGACCGCGTTCCGCAAGTGGCTGCGACCCGACGATATGGTGCGGGTGAGCGAGGGGCCGCCGCCGCAATGACCGAGTGACCTCACAATACAATTAGAGAGGGTCGAACCATGGCTGTCGATGAAGCAAAGCTCAATGCGTTTCTGGGTAAGGCCGTAGGAGACCTCGGCGCTGCCTTCAGTGCCGTGCTCATCTCGCTGGGAGATGAGCTCGGGCTGTATCGCGAGCTGGCCAAAGGAGCAGCCACCTCCACGGAACTGGCGGCGCGTACGGACACCAACGAGCGCTACATCCGCGAATGGCTGGCCAACCAGGCCGCTGGCGGTTATGTCGAGTACGACAAAGACGCAGGCAAGTATTTCTTGAGCCCGGAGCAGGCGCTGTGCCTCGCCGACCCGCACGGACCGGTCGACCTCCCGGGAGCCTACAACATCGTGCAGGACCTGTATTACATCAAGGAGCGTGCACGCGAGAACTTCCGCACCGGCAATGGTATGGAATGGGGTGAGCACCATCCGTGTTTGTTCCATGGCACGGAACGCTTCTTCCGCGCCGGTTACAACGCCAACCTGCTGTCAGCATGGCTACCTGCCCTGCAAGGAGTCGTCGAAAAACTGACCGCGGGCGCGAAGGGAGCCGATGTCGGTTGTGGCCATGGAGCGAGCACTATCCTCATGGCGAAGGCCTTCCCGCGCTCCGAATTTGTCGGCATCGACTACCACGACCCCTCTATTCAAACCGCGCGCAACCGCGCCGCCGAGGCCGGCGTCCGCAATGTCAGGTTCGAGACGGCCGACGCGACGTCCTATCGCGAGAAGGACCTCGATTTCATCGCCTTCTTCGATTGCCTGCACGATATGGCCGATCCGGTAGGTGCCGCCCGTCACGCCTGCCAGGCACTCAAGGCCGATGGCAACTGCATGATTGTCGAGCCGTTCGCCGCGGATCAATTGTCCGATAACCTGAACCCCGTAGGTCGGCTTTACTACGCGGCCTCATCGATGGTTTGCGTTCCGGTATCGCTGGCGAGGCGCGGGCCGGCCCTCGGAGCGCAGGCCGGCGAGAAACGCTTACGGCAAGTCATTGTGGAGGGAGGGGGATTCTCCCGTTTCCGGCGCGCCACCCAGACTCCGTTCAATATCGTGCTCGAGGCCCGGCCGTAAGCGCCTGAAGCGCAACCAGGCGATTTGCCAGATTTCGCCCGAATTGTGCCCGCGATGCAGCCGAATCACCCGTCACCCTGATTGCCGAAGGTGACGGATGAGGCTTTTCGCATGTTCCGCGATCTGGAAATCTGGCTCAATCATTTCGAGTATCACGCTCAACATCCCCGCTGCATTCCAGCGGGCTTGTCAGATAGATTAAATTCTGACGAGCATCGCCTGATCGGGCGTTCGCTCAGCGCATTTCAGCTCGGCGAGCAGTGCGAAGGGCGAGGGGCGCCGTCCCGCCCCGAGCGCCGGCCATGGATGGCCGGCCGGGTTGAGGCTCCAGGGACGGTACCCGAGACTCTCGTGCGAATCATGACGCTCATTAGCCATGAGCAGCAGCGTCACGCTTCCTTGCTGAGCGCCTTCATGCACGACCACGGGCTACCGCTGAAGCGCACCGACTGGACCGACTTCGTGTTCTGCTGTCTGCGGCGCGTCGGTGGCTTCGAATACCGCCTGCATCTGTTCGTCGCTGTCGAGCTCATCGCCAGCGTCTACTACCGAGCACTGGAAGTGGCCACCGGATGCCAGCGCCTGAAGGTGCTGTGCCGAACCCTGGTGGCCGACGAGTTGGCCCACATCGGACTGCAATCTCAACTTTTGCTCACGTTGCGCGCGCGCAAGACTCCAGCGGCACGCGGCACCATCCGCTGGTTGCATCGAGCCTTCTTCACGGCAACCGCCGGCGTCGTATACCTGACACATCGCCCCGTGCTACGGGTGGCCGGATATGATCTCGGGGGTTTCCTGCGCGCGTGCGCGAGCCAATACGCCTTCTATCTCGAGCCGCCAGTGACTTGCCGCGAACGGACCCCGAGCCACGAGGTACGCTAAGATGGCCGCATGAAGATCTACGGCGCCGATGGCAATGAGTTGATGACGGTCAGCAGCCTCGAGCGGGAAGGCTCCACCTTGGTGATCAAGGGCAAGATCTTCGGCACCATGCCCCTGACCGCCAAGCTGCGCCCCCGGGAGGCCCGCAAAGCCTTCGGGTTGTTGAATTTCCGGCTGGCGCTTTTTCTGCTGACGCTGCCCTTCCGGCGTTAGGTCGCTGCCGCCGCTAGCGTCGCCGCACGCTTGTCGTGCGCGTGGTCGGCTCCGATGAAGAGGTACACGGCCGGCACGATGAACAGCGTAAACAGCGTGCCGATGGACAACCCCGTGAACAGCACGATTCCCATAGCGCGGCGTCCCGCCGCTCCCGCACCCGTCGCAATCACGAGCGGCAGCACACCCAACACCATGGCTCCGGTAGTCATCAGGATGGGCCGTAACCGAACCGCGGCTGCCTCTTCGATCGCTGCCAGTTTCGCCATGCCGGAGCGCTGCAGCTCGTTGGCGAACTGCACGATGAGAATTCCGTGCTTGCTGATGAGGCCGAGTAGTGTGACGAGGCCGACCTGCGTATAGATGTTGAGCTTTGCCGCGCCCAGGTTGATGAACAGCAGCGCCCCGAACAACGCCATCGGCACTGAGACCAGAATGACCGCCGGATCACGGAAGCTCTCGAACTGCGCCGCGAGCGCCAGGTAGACAATCACGAGCGCGAAGAACAGTGTCACCGTAAAACTGCCGGTACCCAGTACGTATTGCCGCGACTGTCCCGAGTAATCGGCGTTGTAACCGGTAGGGGCCACCTCATGCAGTGCGTTGCGCAGGAAGCGCAGCGCCTCATCCTGCGACACCCCGGGAGCGCCGGCAATGGTTGCCGAATTGAGCTGCTGAAAGTGACTGATGGTCTCCGGGACAGTGGTCGTCTTGATCTTTGCGACAGTGCTGGCTGGAATGAGTGAGCCATCGCCAGCGCGAACGTAGTAGTCGAGCACCTGCTCGGGGTTGAGTCGGTATTTCTGCAACACCTGCGGGATGACTTTGTAGGACCGGCCCGCGATCGAGAAATAGTTGACATAGCC
>Ga0068855_100001836_pt1 | contig 26466 bp, 20 predicted proteins | sample KBSCornC52_FD_66592 | JGI IMG/M metagenome (GOLD analysis project Ga0068855, IMG submission 66592) | Corn rhizosphere microbial communities from Kellogg Biological Station, Michigan, USA - KBS Corn C5-2 | ecosystem: Host-associated > Plants > Roots > Rhizosphere > Soil ... | reverse complement strand
GCTGGTCTATTTCCTCGACTTTGCGTTCCAGCTCTTGAATCTTCTCCTGCTGTGATTGCGGATCGGGGACCTGAGCCAAAACCTGAAGCGGTCGGACGCTCAAAGCTATAAAAAACCATAGGTTTCGATAAGTCATCAGATACTCGACTATGTCGATAGAGTTAATACTATATTGCGAGGGAGAGATTGTCAAGATCCAGATTAGGATAGGGGAATCCATTCAATACACTGGTAACACGGCAGTTACTAGTTGGCAGGAGGGGAGGACCAAAATTGAAGAGGGGCAGCCCGTAGACCGCCCCTTGCCGAGAACGCGAAACTAGACTACTTTGACGTGCTGATTCGCCAGACCTTGTTTCCGGTGTCGTCGGTGACATAGAGTGCGCCATCCGAACCGGTAACCACTCCCACCGGACGTCCCCACGTCGAATCCCCACCGGGGAAGGTCATGAAGTCTTCGTAGACGCCGTTGGATTTGCCTTTTTCGAGCGGAACCCGAACGAGTTCATGTCCAGATGGTGAAGACCGATTCCACGATCCGTGTTCCGCCGCGAACAGATCGCCGCGGTACTCCGCCGGGAACATCGTCCCATCATAGAACGTCAGCCCTAACGAAGCGTTGTGCGGTTGCAGGAGCACATCGGGGACGATCACCTTGTCGATCGTCTTGTCGGCGGGACGTTCCATTTTCGCGCGTGGATCTTCGTGCTTTCCGATGTAGAACCACGGCCAGCCGTAGAAGCCGTCTTCTTTCACACTGGTGATGTAGTCCGGAACCAGGTTGTCGCCCAGGTTGTCGCGCTCATTCACCGAAACCCACAGCTCACCGGTCGTCGGATTAATGCCGAGGCCAACCGGATTGCGAATCCCCGAAGCATAGATCTTCACGAACTTGCCTTCCGGAGTGTACTGGAGGACGTTGGCGCGATGCGCTTGCACCGGCTGCGTGTCGGATACGTTATCGGCCGACCCCACCGCGACGAACATTTTCGTGCCGTCCTTCGAGAACACTATGTCGCGTGTCGAGTGGTTGCCCCGCGGCGGGATATCCGAAATCAATGTTTCCGCGGGTCCGCTTGCTTTCAGGTCGCCATTTTTGTATGGAAAACGTACGACGCTCCCGGTATTGCCGACGTAAACCCATTGCGGATTCGGACCGTTGGGATAGAAATTGATGCCGAAGTCGGTGGTCAGTCCCGTGGCGTAGACGGACGTGGTTTCGGGCTTCCCATTCTTGTTTCCGCGCAGGATGGTGATCTGGCCGGCATTCTGCTCCATCACGAACAGATCGCCATTCGGCGCGCGGCGAATCTGGCGCGGAGCTTTGAGGTTTTCGGCGAACGTGTCGACCTTGAAGCCTGCCGGAACAGCCGGCATCGCTCCTGCCGGGGGCGCAGGGGCTTTGCCGAAGCCTCCGCCACGGGCCGGCGCCGTGGGAGCAGGAAGATCCGCCACCGTGATCTTGCGAAACGTTCCGGGTACCAAGTCTTTCGAGCTGACGAACACGTTGGGTCCCGTGATCAGGCCGGTGATTTTCGCGCCGTCCCCGAATAACGCGCAGCCGAACGCTACGAATGCCACCGCTCCAGTGATCATGTGAGGATAATTTTTCATTTGGGTTTCTCCACGAGGAGTCTCAAGCTCTATTGTATGCTGCTATAAGGCTATGAAACTTCCATTCAACACGCATAATCTCGGCATTGCTGCGCTGGCCGTATTCGTCGCGAGTGCTTACGCCGCGCAGCCCATCACCGAAATCGTGCTCCCAGGAAAGGGCATTTTCCCGGAAAGCATCACCTCGACCTCGGACGGCACTTTGATCGTGGGGAGTCTGGGGCATGGAAATGTAAGCCGGATCGCGCCGGGGAAGACAGCAGCCGAGGAGTGGATCAAGCCTGGCACTGGCGGCCTTAACGGCGTGCTCGGAGTCTTCGCCGATGAGAAGGGCAAAAATCTGTGGGTCTGTTCGAACAACCTGGAGAACAAGGGTGAGGCAACCTCGGTCAAGGCTTTCGATCTGAAGACCGGTGCGCCTAAGGGCACCTATCCTCTGCCTGGAGATGGAGCCTTATGTAACGACATCGCAACGGCTGCTAACGGCACAACCTATATCACTGACACACGCCAAGGCACGGTTTTGATGCTCAAGCCCGGTAGCAAGAGTCTGGAGCTCGTCGCGAAGGACCCGCTGCTGGCCGGCGCCGATGGCCTGGCATTTGGCGATACGACCATCCTCTATGTGAACAGCGTCAGCGCGAATAAACTTCTACGCCTGGATCTCGGACCGGACGGCAAAGCGAAAGGCGTGATCGAGCTCAAGCTTCCGCGCGCGATTGATCGTCCCGACGGCATGCGGGCAATCGGTAAGAATCGTCTGCTGTTGGCTGAGAACTCGGGCAAGATGAGCATCGTTACGTTCGAAGGTCCGGATATGCAGACCGCGGTGATCAAGACCATCAAAGAGGGACTGGAAAGCACGCCCGGGGTGACGGCCACGCGTGGCATGGCCTGGATCGTCGAAGGGAAGCTGAATTACCGGAATGATCCGGCCTTGAAGGACAAAGATCCGGGCACGTTTAGAATGTTCGCCGTCCCGCTGCCCAAAAACTAGGCAATACTACTTTTTGCGCGCCTGGATGTAATCGAGCGCGAAATTCTTCATCACCGGGCTGATCGAGCCGAGCTGCCCGGCTTCCTCCAGCGCGCGATCGTTGTCCCACTTGTCGATGAGGACGCGTTTGATCAGCCACATGGCCGCGGCGCGGTTTCCGCTGGCGCAATGAATCATCGCCGGCTGATTGCCGGGTTCGGTGATGATCTTGAGAAAGCGATCGGCCACCGCGGGGTCAGGTGCAGTTCCACTCAAGGGAAGATGCACAAAATTGATGCCAGCCGCTTTGGCCGCAGCCGCTTCAGCCTCGATGTTGGCGCCTTGTTCGGTCTCAAGCCGCAGGTTGATGATGGATGCGAATCCCATCTTCTTGATCCCGGCTACCGCTTCCGGTGTTACAGCGCCGGCACAGGCGACGGTGGTCTCCACCTGTGCGAAGTTCGTGATGCCAGGGACCGTGGATTTCTTGACTTGGGCCGCGGCAACAGAAACTCCCATGGCAGCGACGGCAATGATGACAACGACTCGTTTCATACTTGGCTCCTCATCAGACGGTTCAAGAACTCACGAGCGAATATCCCCGCTCCTGGGCGCGATTAACGGCGACGATTCCCGCCGGTACCATGCGGGCATTCGGCACCAGATTGGCGATCAACTCGCTGTTGATGGCGTCGCTGTTGCCGCCGACCTTCCCGGCCAGTATGTCCGCAATTCCGCGAGTTGCCATCGAGCATACGGCTATCTGGACGCCCTGTTTCGTGAGGGAATCGAGAGTCGTGCCGCGACTGCGCATTAAGCCGGCGTATTCCCCGGAATTGTAAAGGTTGATCTTCGGGGCTTGCTTGGTTTTTGGATCTTCAATGGGAGTTATGGGCGCAAGCGCCGTTCCGTACTTCGCCCAGATCGCATCGTTATAACCAAACGGGGTGGAGCGGTGGCGTACGACCACGATCACGGCCAAATCCTTGCTCTCCACACCATAGTCGGATTTGTTCACAAGAATAAAATTGGTGGCGAAGGCGAGCGCGTCCCCCAAGCCGTCGGCAGTGATCGTGTCAAACACCAAGCGATGCTTTGCCGATACGTGATCCAGCCAGTCATCTTTTTCATGGCGCGTCGGCTCCCAGCGTGCCGCGGACTTTGGCTTGGCCATGGCAACGCCTCCGACGGCTAGCGCTGCCACCGATGTGACTCCGGCGTTGAAAGTGGTGAAAAACGAACGCCGTTCCGGCGAAGAGGGGGATAGTCTACTCATGTGCGATCCTTTTCTGTTCGCATCGTTTGTCGATCCGAAAACTGCGAACATGTTACCACCATTTGCGCTCTTCAACTGCGAGAAACGCGTTACCATTGCCAAAAAGCCGCAATGAAGCCCATTGACTGGATCGTGATGTTCGCCTGGCTCGTGGCTATCGTTGGCTATGGGCTCTATCGCGGCCGAGGCAGTAATACCGTCGACCGCTACTTACTGGCTGGCAAATCGATGCCCTGGTATGCCATGGGCCTATCGATCATGGCCACCCAAGCGAGCGCCGTCACGTTCATCTCGACTACAGGACAGAGCTATACAGATGGGATGCGATTCGTGCAATTCTACTTCGGGCTGCCGTTGGCCATGGTGATTCTTTCCGCTACAGCCGTCCCTATTTTTCACCGGGCAAATGTTTACACCGCGTATGAATATCTCGAGCAGCGTTTCGATGTGAAGACGCGCGCTCTGGTGAGCGCAATTTTTTTGATCCCGCGAGGCCTGGCCGCTGGCTTATCCCTATACGCTCCGTCAGTTGTTCTTTCGGTGATTCTGGGCTGGCCGGACCGTTGGACGACTATCCTGATGGGACTCCTGATCGTCATCTATACGTCGATCGGCGGTAACAAGGCAGTCATCTGGGCCGACGTGCAACAGATGATGCTGATCTCCTGCGCACTGGTGCTGGCTCTGTTTATGGCCATCCATCTCATGCCGCCGGACGTTTCTTGGGCCAAGGCCGTTTCGCTGGCCGGCGCCGCCGGAAGACTGAATGCCGTGACCACGCATTTCGATTGGGACGATCGTTACAACCTCTGGAGCGGTTTGATCGGCGGAATGTTCCTGGCCCTGGCTTACTTCGGTTGCGATCAATCTCAGGTGCAGCGCTATCTTACCGGAAAGTCGATTGCACAGAGCCGCCTAGGATTGCTGTTCAACGCGCTGGCAAAGATCCCGATGCAGTTCTTCATCCTTTTCATCGGTGCGATGGTGTTCGTGTTCTTCACCTTTGAGAAGCCTCCGCTGCTGTTCCAGCCCGTGGAACTGGCGCGGCTGGCGAAAGATCCTCGTTTCCCCGCAGTCGAGCGGCGCTACGACCAAGCCTTTGCACAGCGCAAGCAGGCCGCGGAAGACTATCTTCAGGCGCGCAATCCAGGTGCGCAGCAGGATACTCGCACACGTTATCAGAATGCCCAGCGTGAAGTGGACAATGCGCATGCAGCAGGCGAGAAGTTAGTGGGCAAGGATTTTCACGACACCAATTACATCTTTCTATCGTTCGTGACGGGGTACCTTCCAATCGGCATCGTCGGATTGATTGTCGCCGTGATTTTTACCGCCGCAATGTCGTCTACCTCGGGTGAAATCAATTCGCTTGCCGCCGTGACCGTAATCGACATCTATCAGAGACACTTTCGCAAGCATGCATCCGACGGCCACTACCTGGCGGCATCGCGCGTGGCCACGGTATTTTGGGGTGTATACGCGGTAGTCTTCGCACAGTACGGAAGCAGCTTCGGAGCGCTTATCGAAGCGGTGAATATCATTGGGTCGCTCTTTTATGGAGGCTTGTTGGGCGTGTTTGTTCTGGCGTTCTTCTTTAAGAGCGTCGGAGCGAATGGGGCGTTTGTCGGTGTCCTCGCGGGGGAAGCGGCGATCTTTGCCGCCTTTGTATTCACGAAGATCTCTTTCCTTTGGTACAACGTGATCGGTTGCCTGGTGGTGATCGCGGTTGGCGTGCTGGTATCCCAACTCTCGCTTGGCGAGCGGAAGACTCTCACATGATCGACCTCAAACGAATTCTATACCCCGTCGATTTGTCGGCACATAGCAGAGGCACCGCGCCGTCCGTGGCCGCAATGGCGAAGCGCTTCGGCTCACGAGTCATACTCTTGCACGTGACCGGCGAGCCAACGCCGTTAGCTGAATTCGAGCACTTCGCCGCCGATGCATTATCTGGCATTCCGGTGGTTCGAGAACTGCGGGAAGGGGATCCTGCGACCCAGATCGTAAGCTATGCCGGAGAGCACCAGATCGACTTGATCATGATGCCGACTCACGGCCATGGTCCTTTTCGTTCGCTGCTCCTTGGTTCGGTGACCGCGAAAGTGCTGCACGATACTCATTGTCCGGTTTGGACCGGCGTCCACGCAGAGGAGATTACGGCTCATTCGCCGGACCGGTGGAAGCGCGTTTTATGCGCCGTGAACACCGACGAGCATGGGGAAATCGTGCTCAAGTGGGCCTCGGAATTTGCGCGGCGGCAAAACCTGGATCTTCAGTTGGTCCATGCGGTCGCCGGAGCGGATGGCATGTGGACGGAGGCGAGCGACCCCAGTATGTATGAATTTCTGTTTCACGCTGCTCGTGAACAGCTTGCTAAATTGCAGGCTGGAGCGGGCACCCATCTCGAAATCCGCGTGGTCGGAGGGAGTGTGGGCGGCGCCGTCCACCAAGCCGCTGTGGATTACGATGCGGATCTGATCGTCATTGGCCGGGGAGCAATTCAAAACACCTTCGGACGACTCAAAAACAGCGCGTATTCCGTCATCCGTGCGGCGCCTTGTCCGGTAATTAGTGTCTAGCGTGCAGGGTTTCGGCGAGACTCTGGCTGCCCAAGGCGTCCGGCATCGAATCTGGCAAAACACACTCCGGCAGGTCGAGCGCAAATCGAACGGTGGTGCCCAGCCCTATCACGGAATCTATTTCCAGGGTTCCCCCCATGGATTCGACCAGCCGCCGGGAGATCCCTAGTCCGATTCCGCGACCTCGCGTGCGATGCCCCGGAGTACCATCCGCCCGAACGAAAGGCGCTAGCAGCCGCCGCTGCAGGTAAATTGGAATACCAGCTCCGCTATCTCTCACTGCGAATCCGACCCGGCCCGCAAGGACATGCCATGCTCGAAGTTCGACGAAGCCGCCATCGGTAAAACGGACCGCATTGTGGGCCAAGCTCAATAGTGCCTCTCGGATCTTGCCGCTGTCACCCCTAACCCACAACGACTCTGCCTGAGTCACATCGATGCGAAGATCCAGGCCCCTGGCCTCCGCAAGCGGCTTCACCAGCGAGGCCACGTCCGTGAGCACATCCAGAGGAGTGAAACGCTCTTGCTCAATCTCCGACGGACGTGCCTGGCTTTCAGAACCATTCAAAACGTTGGCGAGGTTAGACAGACTCCGATTGAAATCGGTCAACGTTCGTACATAATCCTGCTGTTTAGAGTCCAGTTGCGTCTTTCGAAGAGATTCGAGAATAGCCCCAACCGACGCTGCCCGAGTTCCAATCGTGTGGCTAACGGTTCCGACTAATTCATATCTATCCCGTTTGACTAGATTGGACCTGCGGAACTTGCCGCGCAACAGATCGACAGTTTGCGCGGTTAGAGCATAATACCAAATGAAGGCATAAAGGATTACCAATTTTGCGCCTTCGATTTCCCATTTCACGGCGACATGTGAAGCCGCCACAATCACAACATATAGCGCGTATGAACCTACCAGGAGATGACCGAACCAGATTACCCGCCGGATTCCAAAAAATATCTGGTCGGTACATCGTGCCGCTAAAAGCAGAAACAGCCAGCTTCTCGTTCCACCCGTAAGATGAATCGCAAATAGCAGCATCGCCACGTCCATCACCATGAAAAGCGTGCCCCAATGCAGTCGGCGGTTTTCCCGGAAAAAGAAATTCAGGGTTAGCCAGGAACCCAGCCCGTAGAACGTCGCGACGTACGCGAAAGCCCCGATGGACGGCCAATTCACCCGGCCGATAAACGCTAGGTTGTGAATCGCTATGAGAGCAATGATCATCGCCAGGCCGGCAACGCGCGTAAAGAAACACCCGGACCATGGGACGAACGTCTCAAATCGCTTCCGGGGATTCACCCTAGCGGTTGACAAGAGACACTCCTCGAAGCGCGGCACAGCTAAGTGACATTCTGTCACCTTCGGTATAACGTTGACGCGCCACCTTGGCCGATCATCTTACAGTGAATCGACTAAGTCATTGCTCCGACACGCGCAAACATTTGGCTGCGTGAATGCTTCGATCAGCCAACGAGGCATTTGCTCACGTGCTTACTTTCGACTCCACTTCACCTCTAGGCAGTACGGCAGCCGCGCCCGTACTACGCGTCTCCCAGATCATTTCGGCGCTGTCGTATGCGCTGGATCTCACGGAAGGCCAGCCGATGGGACATTCGGTGCGCGCCTGCATCATCGGGATGCGCATCGCTGGGCAAATCAGATTGCCGATTCAAGATCAAGCGGATCTGTATTATTCTCTTCTGCTAAAAGACGCCGGTTGCAGTAGCAATGCGTCCAGGTTGTTTCACATCCTGAGTGCCGATGAGATTCGGGCCAAGGGGGACGTAAAGACGACGGATTGGACGCGGGTGGGCTGGGAGAGCTTGCAATATGCCATCAGCCACGTAGCCACCGGCGCCCCAGTCCTGAAACGAATTCGTACGCTGCTCAGTGTGGCTGCCACGCAACAGCGGGACTCCTGTGAGCTGGTGAAAATCCGCTGTGAACGTGGCTCCTCTGTGGCACGTCGCATGGGATTCGCGGAGAATGTCGCTCTCGGTATTTTCAGCCTGGACGAGCACTGGAACGGCGGTGGGTATCCCGACGGACTCCGAGGCAAACAGATCCCTCTATTCTCCCGCATCATGAGCCTGTCCCAAACTTTGGAAGTCTTTTGGGCGAATCGTGGGGCGCAAGCCGCTATCGACGTGGCCTGCCGGCGTAGCGGCCGCTGGTTCGATCCGGACCTGGTCAAGGCCGTAGAGTCACTCTATCAGGCCGGGACGCTTTTTGCGGATCTCGGAAGGGAAAAAGTTCTACATGACGTAGTCGGTCTGGAACCCGAGGACAGGCAGATGTTGCTTACCGAAGGAATGCTCGATGGCATCTGTATGGCATTCGCCGAGGTGATCGATGCGAAGTCGCCCTTCACCTATCGGCATTCCACGGGCGTGGCGAACGCGGCGATCGCCATTGGACAGGAACTGGACCTGAATCCTCAAACCATCACGTTCCTGCGGCGTGCAGCTCTGCTTCACGACATCGGCAAACTCAGTGTCTCAAACTCGATTCTCGAAAAGCCCGGGAAGCTCACGGAGGGCGAGTTCTCTGTAGTCAAAAAGCACCCCTATTTCACCTTCGAAATCCTGCGGCGAATCCCGGGATTCGAGGACCTCAGCGAAATCGCCGCTTCTCACCACGAAAAACTCGACGGCTCCGGATATTTTCGAGGTTACGGAGCGGAACAGCTTTCATTGCCGGCCCGCATTCTTGTCGTGGCGGACATTTATGATGCTCTGGCTGCCAGGCGGCCATATCGCGACGCCATGCCTATCGAAAAGGTTTTCGGCATCATGCAGAGCGAAGGCGCTCACAAACTGGACGCGCGATGCCTTGAAGCGCTCATTAGTGCGCACCGGCAGGAAGATTCTTCAGGCCTGACCGCACTGGCGAGCGCCGTGAGTAACCCAGTTATCAGCAAACCCAAGGAGATTCTTGTATGAAATTACCAACTAATCAAATGTTAAAACTTCTGGCGCTGGGCGCGATCGCAAGCAGTCTGTACGCGCAGGATTTTTATTGGAACACGACCAGCGCCCGGTCCCAGGCAGTCGGAGGTGTCTATATCCCCTCTACGTCGGGCGTGCTCGATGCACTCGCCTCCAACCCGGCGGGGTTGTCGACGCTGACCGCGCGCACTGTGGATCTCAGTGTGACCGGCATTTTCTCGCGAGGAAGTTTTAGCAACTCCGTCAACCAGAATGCGCCACTGCAAAATTCCCCCGGCGTGTTGCCCTACGGCGGGTTTGGCATGCCGGTCGCACACTCGCGATTCACCATCGGCGTAGGCTTGGTCCCGGAACTCATGTCGGTATCGAACTGGAACTATGTGGATGCTCCTGGCGTGGCCGGCGCCACATATGGCCTACAAACCCAGAAGTCGGCGATTACGGCCGTACGGTCAGTGGCTGCAGTCAGCTACTCCTTTAGCCGCGCCCTTTCGGTGGGCGCTTCGTTTGGAGTTGACTACAACTCGAACACCTTGGACGCACCCTACGTCTTCCAGCAACATCCAGCTTTGGCGGGTCTGAAAACTCTTCTGGATCTCCACACCAATGGAGTTGGACGGAACTACAGCCTCGGAATTCTGGCCAGCCCCACTAAGAAAATCCAGTTCGGCGTCGCCTGGAAATCCCGCACAGTTGTCGACAGCACCGGCACGGCAACCGGCAATATCGGTGCGCAACTGGACGCTGTGGGATTGGCCGCCAGGCCGGACTTTGCGTATTCGGCTGCCGTCCGCAACGTATTTCCGCAGTCCTTGATCGGACATATCGTGTGGCAGGTCGATCGCCGCTGGAATCTCGCGTTCCAAACCAATTGGGTAAACTGGAAAGACGCGTTTGTCACTCTGCCTGTGGCCTTGACGCAGGGTACCAATGCGGACATTAATGGCCTGCTGGGCACCAATACGCTGAATGACGGCGTGCCTCTGAATTGGAAAGACCAGATTTCATTCCATGGAGGCGTCGAGCGCTCGGTTACCGAAAACATTACCATTCGCGGCGGCTACGCCCACGGAAATAGCCCGGTGCCGAGTTCCACGCTGTCCCCACTTACCGCGGCTATCATGAAGGATCAGTTGACCACCGGGCTGGGATTCCGCCACGGACGCGCGCGTTACGATCTGGGATACGGGTTCGGCTTCCAGGCACACCAGGGTGTCGGCCAGAGCGCTTTACTTTCAGGCGAGTACAGCAATAGCCGGGTAGGAATTGGAACCCAGGCATTGACGTTCAACACGTCCTTCCAATTCTGAAATAGGCACGATGGCTATTTGTTTGGAATGTAGCGTAATTGCCGGTTAATTCCTGGAAGTTTCCGTCTCCTGCGTCGCCACTTATCCTATAATGGAAGGATCGTGGGAGACGGATTCATTCCACCGACGTCCCTGCTGTTGGGCGCGGCAGTCGGGCTCGCTTTGCTAGCGGGGGGATGGTGGATTCGAGAGCGGCGGCTGGGCGCCCAACGGCGGGCTATGCGGGCGCTGCACGCTTTGAGTGAGGACATCATTGCCGCCTCCTCGCCGGTCGAAATCGCCGAGATCCTCGCGGCTAGGCTGCCCGAGGCCACCCGCGCGACGTCCAGCAATCTTTATCTAGTTAATTTGCGTAGGAAGGTGCTGGAGCGCGTACCTACTGCAGCCGATCCCGAGCCGATGGCCGCGCCCGTCGATTCACCGCCGGAAGGTCTCGCGAGCGCGGCAGTGGTGTGTTTCCGCAACCGGACCCAGCTCAACATTCCCGACGTGCGGCGCAGCCCCCTGGTCAAAGTAGGCCCTAAAATGAGCCTGCCACGTGCTGCCCTGTTCATGCCCCTTATGGCGCAAAAGGAAGTGCTCGGTGTCCTGGAAGTCCATAACGACCACAAGCTGGGCTACTTCAAGCCTGAGGAACAAGCCGCGGTACATCACCTGGCCAACCAGGCGGCGGCATCGCTAAAACTGCAGGATCAGCACGCGATGCGGGAGCAACTGTTTCGCAGCGAGAAAATGGCCGCTACCGGACAGCTGATATCCGGGGTCGCCAGCGATCTCCGCGCTCCCTTGGACAGCATCGTTCGGTTGGCGGAGTCTCTATCTGCCTTGGCCGGCAGACCCGTTCCGGAGGCAGATTTGCAACGGCTATCCGCCCAAGCCAATCGCGCATCCGAAATCGTGTGGCGCTTGGTATCCTTCGCGCGCCACGATCAGTCGACGCCACAGCGAGTGGATTTGAACGGGTTGGTGGCAAGTCTCACTCGATTTCGCGAACCCGAGTGGCGGGTGCTCGGCCTCCGCCATCAGTCTCAGGTGAGTCCCGAGCCGGCCGAGATCGCGGGATTCCCAAGTCAGATCGAACAAGTGTGCCTGAACGTCCTGGTTTACGCGGAGCAGCGCGCGGCCGAGTCCCCGGTTAAGACCATTGCGGTCAAAACGAGCGTGCTCGCAGGCAGGGCGCTGGTGGAAATCGATTACTCGCCGCCGTTCGGCACTGATGCTGAGCCCGACCCGTTCGTCGAAGCTGCGTCGCCGGGAGCAGCCGGCGGTCCTACGCTCGAAGTGTGCCTGGGGATACTGAGAAACCACGGAGGCGACGCCCGGTTGCGGCGCCGGCCGGGATCGGCGGGAATCGAAATTGAACTGCCGTTGGCACCGAAGTCCAATGACTCTGAACTCACTCGAGAGCGTTCGGCCAGCCAGCCCCTATCGCGGACCTTGACGCTGATGTTGGTGGATCCCGAAATGTCCGCGCAGCGCGGGCTGGTAAGCGCGCTTGGATCGAAGGGTCATCGCGTGGTGCCGTCATCAGCCGAAGGCGCCGGGGATATCGTCCAGCGCCTGAGATTCGACGCGGTCCTCTGGGCGGTGCGCGCGGGCAGGGGCGGGTGGACCGAGTTTCACGATCGGCACCGAGCTTTTATTCCCGCGTTTGTGCTGATCGCCGATAGTTACGATCCTCAGCTCGCACAAAGTCTAGGACCTCGCGGAGGGTTCCTGCTGTCGCGCCCCCTAGAGGACACTAAGCTTGCGGAAATTCTTCAGGAAATCGCCGCTCGCGCCCCCCAGGCTTAAGATCGTGACGCGAGTTGCTTCAGAACGAACGGCAGAATTCCGCCGTTGCGGTAATACTCCGATTCGACGGGCGTGTCTACCCGCGCGATCGCCTCGAATGTTTTGCCGTCAGCCGTCACTTTGACGCGCGATTTTCCGCACGAATCGACCGCTGCCGGAACTCCCTCGATCGAGAACGTCTCGAAACCAGTCAAGCACAGTGATTCGCGGTTCTGACCTTCCAGAAACTCGAGCGGCAAAACACCCATGCCCACGAGGTTCGAACGATGAATGCGCTCGAAGCTTTCGGCGATCACTGCCTTCACGCCGAGCAGCAGAACACCCTTCGCGGCCCAATCGCGCGATGAACCCGATCCGTATTCCTTCCCGGCGATGATCAGCAGGGGCACACCGTCCTTCTGGTATTTTACGGAAGCGTCATAGATGAACATCTGCTCCCTGGAAGGGACGTGCGTGGTCCAGCCGCCCTCGGTTCCCGGCGCCATCAGGTTCCGCAGTCGGATGTTGGCCAGCGTCCCGCGGACCATCACCTCGTGGTTGCCGCGGCGCGCGCCGTAGGAATTGAAATCACCTGGTTTTACGCCCAGCGAAATCAGGTAGTGCCCGGCCGGACTTTCTTTGGCGATGTTCCCTGCGGGCGAAATGTGATCCGTAGTGATGGAATCGCCCAGAACGGCTAACGCGCGCACGCCGCTAAAGTCTTTCACATGCGTCACTGGATTGACCAGATCGTCGAAGTACGGAGCGCGCTTGATGTACGTGGACGATTCATCCCATTGATAGCGATCGCCCGCTGGAACTTTGATGGACTTCCACTGCGCATCGCCTTCGAAGACCTGCGAGTACTGCTTGGCGAACATTTCGCGCTTGACCGACTTCTTCACAGCAGCTTGAACTTCCTGGTCCGTCGGCCAAATATCGCGCAGGAAGACGGGCTTGCCATCCTTACCTTCGCCGAGAGATTCATTCGCAATGTCCATGTCGACGCGCCCGGCCAGAGCGTACGCCACCACCAGGGGCGGCGATGCGAGGTAGTTGGCGCGCACCAGCGGATTGACGCGTCCTTCAAAGTTGCGATTCCCGGAGAGAACTGCCGCCACAGTCAGCTTTTCCTTGGTCACGACCGACCCGACTTCCTCGGGCAGAGGACCGCTATTTCCGATGCAGGTGGTGCAGCCGTAGCCTACAAGATGGAACTTCAGTTCCTCGAGATAGTGTAATAAACCAGCATCGGTTAGATAGTCAATGACTACTTTAGATCCGGGCGCTAGGCTGGTCTTGACCCAAGGCTTAGACTTCAGGCCTCGCTCGACCGCTTTCTTCGCCAGAAGTCCCGCGGCCACCAGCACCGAAGGGTTCGACGTGTTGGTGCAACTGGTGATCGCGGCAATCACCACGCTGCCATCCTGAACGATCCCGTTGGTTTTCGGTGCCGCACCCAGCGAGTCGAGGAAATTCTTCTTCACATCCGGAAGATTGATGCGATCCTGCGGACGCTTCGGTCCCGCCATTGACGGCACCACGGTCTTGAGATCCAGCGACAGCGTGTCGGAGTAGACCGGGTCCGGCGCACCGTCGACGCGGAACAGCCCCTGCTCGCGTGCGTAAGCTTCAACGAGTTCGATTTGCTCCGGAGGCCGATTGGTCATCCGGAGATAATCCAGCGAAGCGTCATCGATAGGAAATACTCCGATGGTTGCGCCGTACTCCGGGGCCATGTTAGAAATCGTCGCCCGGTCCGCAAGACTCAGCGCGCCCACGCCATCGCCGTAGAACTCGACGAATCTCCCGACCACACCCTTCTTGCGCAGCATCTGCGTGACGGTAAGAACCAGGTCGGTTGCGGTGGCGCCCTCGGGCATCTTTCCATGGAGCTTGAAACCGACCACGGCCGGCAGCAGCATCGTCGCTGGCTGGCCGAGCATGCACGCCTCGGCTTCGATCCCCCCGACACCCCAGCCGACCACACCCAATCCATTGATCATGGTTGTGTGCGAGTCCGTGCCGACCACGGTATCCGGATAGGCGCTGCCGTTGTTGTTGAAGATCACAGGCGCCAGATATTCGAGATTCACTTGGTGAACAATTCCCGTATCCGGCGGCACCGCGCGGAAATTTCGAAACGCGGATTGTCCCCAGCGCAGGAATGCATAGCGCTCGCCGTTGCGCTGGTATTCGAGCAGGGCATTGGCCGCGAACGCTCCGCTGTTGCCGAACTCGTCTACCTGTACGGAATGGTCGATCACCAGATCCACGGGGATCAGCGGATTGGCTTTCTTGGGATCGGCACCCATCTTGGTCAGTGCATCGCGCATCGCGGCCAGGTCGACCACGCAGGGGACTCCGGTGAAATCCTGAAGCAGCACGCGCGCGGGACGGAAATTGATCTCGGTTGCAGGCGCCTTAGGATCCCACTTCGCGACATATTCGATATCGGATTTCTTGACGGTAGTTCCGTCTTCGAAGCGCAGCAGGTTCTCGAGAAGAATCTTGATGGAGTAGGGAATTCGCGAGAGTTTCGCGATTCCCGCCTTCTCCAGCGCCGCAAGGCGAAATATCTCGTACTCCCGGCCGCCGGCTTTTAGTGTGCCCGCGGCGCCAAAGGAATTCTGACTTGTCATGGATAACTTTATTTTATCGTGCCGGGATCATTACATGTATTCCGGCACGTCGATTCCCAGCACGCCCAGCGTGTGTTCCAGTTGCGCGCGGAAGTAGGTGGTCAGCCATAGGAGGAACGTTTTCTTCTCTTTATCAGTTTCCGTGACTACCGGGAAATCCTGATAAAACGTGCTGAACGCTTGTGCGAGCTGGAAGGCATAGCGAGCCACGTGCGAGGGCTCGCCGCTAGTCACGGCTTGTTCGATGGCCGCATCCGCTTTCGAAGCTGTCAGCAAAGCCTGCCAGAGTCTTTCGTCCGCAAGCTGCCGCCTAATCGCATCCTGAGTCAACTCCGCCCGAAAATCTGGCAGCGCTTCGCCGCGCTCGGTGAGCTTGCCCAGGATCTTGCTGGCGCGCACAGCGGCGTACTGAACATAGACACCCGTCTCGCCGGTAAAGCTCAAAGCCTCCGCAAAATCGAACGCAATCACGGAATTGCGCGTGTACTTGAGCATGAAGTAGCGCAGGGCGCCTATCGCTATCTGGGTCGCGACGCGCCGGCGTTGCGGCTCCGGATCTTCCGTGTGCCGTGACGTTACCTCATCCAGCGCCTTTTCGATCAGCTTGTCAATGAGATCGTCGGCTTTAACACCCAGCCCCTTGCGGCCAGAGACTTCGACGTAAGGCTTCTTCTTGTCCTCTTCGGACAATTCAATCCCCATCTCAATGCAAGTGCGCGGCGAGAGCGCGACCATCTCATAAGAAAAATGCACGCTGGCTTCCGCTTGTGTTTCGAATCCGAGCGCCCGCAGACCCGCCACGACTACATCCTGCAGATACGACTGGCGCGAGTCGATCACGTTATAGACGCGCGCCCCGCGGCCAAAGGGAGGCGATCCCGTTTGCGGCTCCGATGTCGATGCCCACACCTCGCGACCGTCAGGATAAGTGTGCCACTTGCGGTAGTAGAAATCCTTGCCCAGCAGTCCGAATTTCCAAAGCTGATACGCGATGTCTTTGCCGACGTAGGTAACCGTGCCGTTGGAGCGGACAATGACTTTGCTGTCTTCGACATTCTCCTGATCGTCTGAACTCTCCTTGAACGCCGACGCGGGCATCACCCAGCAGCCCTTATTCTTGCCTTCAGTTTCGAAATAGATCGCCTTGCGTTCCTTCAGTAGCTCGAATGCCTGAGCCCAGAACTTCAGATGCAGGATCTCGCTTTCCCGCGGCAGTACGTCATATTCGATATTCAGGCGATACATGGTTGCCAGATGCGCGCGCACGATGGCGTCGGAAACCAGATGGGCCAACTCCGAGGTTGCTCCTTCGCCCGATTCGATCGCGTGCAATGTGGCTTTGCGCCATTCGAGCGCTTCCGGATGGTCCGCGTAATAGCCGGACATCCGCGCGTACAGATCCCAGCAAAGATAATCGAACCGCGTGGTCTCGATCAAACCCTTGACGTCGGTGGGCGACTTCTTTTCCAAATGCTCGAACGCAACCACTACATCGGCAACTTGGACGCCAGTGTTGTCGATATAGTTCTGTACTTCGACTCTGCGTCCGATGGCGCGCAGCATGCGAACGAACGTATCGCCCAGGATGGCATTGCGCAGGTGCCCGATGTGCGCAGCTTTGTTCGGATTGATATTGGTGTGCTCGACTATTATCTTTTCCGCCTCGATGCGCGTTTCGCGCATCTCGCGTTCCGAAAGAAGGGCCGCACCGTAAAAACCGCGGTCGAGGCGAACGTTCATATACCCGTTGCCGGCGATTTCGATTCCAGCAACCCCTTCGATCGCGCCTACCCCGTTCGATAGCTCCGTGGCGATCGCCTTCGGAGCCTTTTTCAGCTGCCGGGCAAGCTGAAACGCCGCCGGCACAGCGATCTCGCCAAAAGCCGCCTGTTTGGGCTGCTCGGTTTGAACCGGAGCATTCACGCCGTATAGGGCGCCGATCTTCGCGGCAAACGCCTCCGCGATCCGTTTTTCCAGGAGATGAAACATGAAGAACCAGTATGGCAAGGAGGTTGTCCTCGCCGCATGCCGCTAGAATGGAGGTAGTGCCCAAGGTTACGTTCGCAAATATCGGCAAGACGGTGGAGTTCGAATCGGGAAAGCTGCCCTATGACGAGCACGGCAAACCCGAATCGATCCTTGACGTAGCCCTGAATTTCGGCATTCAGTTGGAGCACGCCTGTGGCGGGGTCTGCGCCTGTACCACCTGCCATGTGCACGTCAAGGCGGGGCAGGAAAATTTATCGCCGCCCGATGACGACGAATTGGATCGCCTGGATATGGCTGCCGATCTTCAGCTCAATTCGCGTCTCGGTTGTCAGGCTATCGTGAAGGGCGATGTCACCGTGGACATGCCGGGCTGGAATCGGAACTACGTGAGCGAAGGCGGCGGTTCCTTGAACCTGGGCGATGCCATCCCGCCGCCCAAGACCGCCGCTACTTCAGTAACTGAATAAGCCTGGCTCGATCCTGTATCGACATGCCCGAGTTCTTCACGATATCCGAGCGGTCGTGGAGCTTGCGCCGGTAGCGACCGAAATATTCACGTACATCGCCTTTGTCGTATCCGAAGAAATACATGATGTCCGCGAAGTCGGCGGTGTGCGATAGCCCTAGCGCGTGGCCCGCTTCGTGAAGGCAGGTGAGATAGACAATGGTGTCTCGAAACAGCGGATCCTGCGACCCGGCGGCAAGAATGTCCGGCCCCATCCCGCGCAAGTCCGGGCGAACGTATACTTCCGCTCCGCGCATCGAATCCGTAACGAATGGACGAGTCTCGCCGTACTGGCCCTGCTCGGAATCGGCCCAGTGGATGCGGATGTTCGCTTGCGTCATCCGGTCGGTCTTTGCCAGCTGCAGTTTCCCATCGGATGACGCTTGCCACGCCTGCAACGCCCACTCCGCCAGTTGGACGTCGGACTTCTGGCAGGATGTTTCGGCACGCGTGCAGGGTTCGATCCAGTAGCGCAGATCGGCGCAATAGGCGGAGCACGTAGATAGCAAAAGAATTGTAAGCCCCAGCTTCGTCGGCATAAGCTCATTCTCCTTCATCTTGTTCACCCTAAATAAGCTTAGTACTAGCGCAATCTTGATAATCCAGAGATATAATCGCTGAGATGTGCAAGGACATCTATAAGGAGAATCTATCAATGAAAAGAACTGCAACTTTAGCAGCCGCTTTGACATGCATGGTCATCGGACCGGCCACCGTTTGGGCAGACAGCGACAACGGAGGAAACAACTCTTGTTCCTCTCTGCCTAGCCAGGCGGCGCTGCAAATCGCACTAAAGAAGGCGGTCGCCGATGAATCGAGCGGCTTGGACATGCAGATGTGGGCGACTATTGTGGATCGTGACGGCATCGTCTGCGCCGTGGCGTTTTCTGGATCGGACCGCGGTTCGCAATGGCCTGGCAGCCGCGCAATTTCGGCCCAGAAGGCGAATACCGCGAATTCATTCAGCTTGGGAGATCCGACCGCCAGCGCGAAGTTTCCCCACGGACTGGCGTTGTCCACTGCCAACCTGTATTCTGCCGTACAGCCTGGCGGCAGTCTTTTCGGCCTCCAGGAGAGTAATCCGGTGGATACCGACGTTGCCTATAAAGGTCCGTCGTCGAATTTCGGCAAAGCCAACGATCCTATGGTGGGCGACAAAATCGGCGGCGTGAACGTCTTTGGAGGGGGCCTTGCCCTTTATGCCGCTCCTAAGAAGATTGTCGGCGCTGTGGGTGTGAGCGGCGACACTTCCTGCGCCGATCACAACATCGGATGGCGCGTCCGCAACTACTTAGGCCTGGATCATCTGAAGGGTGTGGGTGGTGTTTCGGGAGATCCCGATCGTCCCGACAACATCATCTTCGATATCACCGGCGGCGTAAGTACAAGCGGGTTCGGGCATCCTCATTGCCTCTTTGATGTGCCCGTCAATACTCTTCCTGCAGTCCAGTAATGAGCCAGTTGAGGGCGGGTGACTAGTTCGCCCGCCCCAACCACAAGTCCAGGAGTGTGCCCACCAGTTCCTCCGGCTCCTCGATGTGAATATTGACTTTGTGAGAATCCTGCGTGACGCGTAGACCATCCAGGAGGCGGCCTTCTTCCGGTTTGTCCTTGGGAACCGCGAGGCGCGCCAAACCCGTTAACCCGCGGAACGCATCATACAGGCTCTTAGCATCCTGATCGCTGCCACAATTTCCCGTAGCTAAGCCGTTCACTCCCGCACGCAAATCCAGGTAGATAGACCCCGATTGGATCGACGCGATGATTTTGTTGACGTTGGCCATGTCTCCGGGTGCGTTAAACGGAAGCTTCGTTACGCCGCCCCCGTAGACTGCCCAGAAAATCGCCTCGGCGGGCATGTCCTTGAGCTGCGCGGCAAGATTGGAGGGCGGGCCGTTGCTCTTGCCCTTGTTATCGATCAGCGACCGCAGCGCGGGCGTGGGACCTACGCCGATTACGGAAGGACTCACCAACAGCACTGCTTCGCGCTCATCGCCGACCAGGTTGAAGCCCTTATAGCCGAATCGCTGCGCACCGGGTCGCTCAATGCGCGGCTCGGCTTCGTCGGAGAACTTGCCGCGTCCCAGGACCACGCTCTGTTTACCATCGGAGATCAGCAGCAGTTCCCACAAGTCTTGCCGGCGGACGTTCAGGCCGATCTGTTTGGGAAAATCGTCGATCACAGGAACGGGGCGGTTGGCTAGACTCTTTTTATAAATCGGAGTTTCCTCGAGTTTGTCCAAGCGCGCGCCGGCCAGCAGTATGGTGTCGGGCGGAATGAGCGACGCCAGTGCCGGATCGATCTTGGGACCCGGCAGAGTTCTCACGCATCCCGTGAGCGTCAGAACAACGATCAGCAGGCAGGTTGTTTTCATTTTGGCCATTCTTATCTGACAGCCGCCGCCTCTACGGCCCGCATCACTCGCAGAAAATTTCCGCCGTAGATCTTGCGAATGTCTTCCGCTGAGTATCCCTTTTCGAGCAGCGCACGCGTCAGATTGGGATACTTCGACACGTCGTCCAGGCCGATAGGCGTGCAGCTCACGCCGTCGAAATCGCCACCAATGCCGATCGCGTCAATCCCGGCGATCTTCCTGATATGGTCTATGTGATCCACTACGTCAGCAAGTGTCGCTCTCGACAACCCCATCTCTTTGCGCAGCTTCTCCGACAATATCTGCCGATCCGGCTCGCTCAAATTCTTGCCCGCCGTCTCTTTGGATATTCGTGCATCCAGCGCCATGGTGTCGGCAGCATCGTTATCGCGGAATTTCTGCGAAATGAAGCCGCAGTAGAAGTTCACCTGCACAACTCCACCTTTCTTGGCCAGGGCCACGATCATATCATCCGTCATGTTGCGCGCGTGGTTGGTCAGTGCCCGGCATGACGAATGCGACGCAAAGATCGGCGCCTTGCTGGTCTCCAGCGCATCCCAAAACGTCTTATCGGCGACATGCGAAATATCCACCATCATGCCCAGGCGATTCATTTCTCGTACCACCTGCTTGCCGAAATCCGTCAGCCCGTTGTGATGTTTCACCTTGGCGTCATCGATGTCGCCGGAGGAATCCGCCCAGTTGTTGGTGTTGGAGTGCGTCAACGTCATATAGCGCACGCCGAGGTCGTAGTAATCGCGCAGCAGCCGGAGGCTGTCTTCGATGGCGTGACCACCCTCGATTCCCATGAGGGCGGCGATCTTTCCATGCCGGTGCGCCTCTTCGATCTCCTTGGCGCTGGTCGCCAGTACGAAATCGTCGGGATAACGTCCAATGATGTCGTGGCGCACCGTGTCGATCATCTGCAAGGTCCGGTTGGCCGACCGGTTGCCATTCACGTACGAAGCCGCGACGTAGACGGCGAAGAATTGCGCCCCGACGCCGCCTTCCTTGAGGCGGGCTATATCGGTGTGTCCGGTGCCGGAATGGGAGCCGATGTCGAATCCCTCAACGGTTCGGCTGGGAACATCGTTGTGAGTATCGATGAGCAGCGTCGATCGATGCACGCGCATGACTTCGGCGTCGGTGATGGTCCTGGTCTGGGTCTTGCTCTGGTCGGCCGCCAACATTATCGTAACCAGGGCCAAGAGGAGGCGCGTCCTCATAAGTATCTACTGTAACAACTTGATAGAATATGCCCATCGGAAGTTTGCCGGTCGGAACGTTCCTGGAGGTTTCGCAATGAAGCGCCTGATCATTCTTAGTGGCTTGTGTCTCGCCGTTCCGTTCCTAAAAGCCCAGGACGAGCCCGCTCCAGCTCCGCCGGCGGATGTACCGGCGGTGACGCCAACCGCTCCCGCAGCGCCCGGGGGACGCGGCGGCGGCGCGAACAACGAACCACGCGCTTATGACCGTGTAATCACCAAGGACGCCAAAACCTCCGAAGGCATCTTCAAGGTTCATAAGATGCGCGAGCGTGGAACAGACACGTACTACTACGAGATCCCCACATCTGAGCTCGGCAAGGATTTTCTTTTCGTCGGTCAGATTGCGCAAAATACGATCGGCGCGGGCTATGGCGGCCAGACCGTGAACGAGTTTGTCGGCCGCTGGGAGCGGCGCGAAAACCGCGTATTCCTGCGCGAGGTGACCTACGATATTACGGCCGATTCTGGTGAGCCGATCGCGAAAGCCGTGCACGCCGCGAATAATCCCTCCATCATTATGTCGTTTCCGATTGCTGCATTCGGTCCAGGTGAAGCGCCGGTGATCGATGTTACGCGGCTGTTCTTGAGCGACGTTCCGGAAATGAGCGCACGCGCTCGTGTGCGGGGGCGCGGGATGGATGCCAGCCGCAGTTACATCGAGAAAGTCACCGCGTTTCCGACCAATATTGAGGCCGAGTCCACACAGACGTTCACGTCGCCTGTCGATCAACAGGGGGCTGGGGGTGGGCGCGGTGGTCCTCAACCCGGCATGCGGCCGGGGTCCGGAACGGTAGTCGTTCACTTCAGCATGGTGAAGCTTCCCGAAAAGCCGATGATGCCCAGGCTTGCCGACGCGCGGGTGGGCTATTTCACGACTTCTACGATGGATTACAGCCGTCCCGAGCATCGCGCCGAGCAACGCGAGTTCGTGGCCCGCTGGCGGCTGGAGAAGAAAGATCCGAGCGCCGCCCTGTCGGAACCGCTGAAGCCTATCGTTTATTACATCGATCCGGCTACGCCAAAACGCTGGGTGCCGTACCTGAAGAAGGGTATCGAGAGTTGGCAATCCGCGTTCGAAGCCGCCGGATTCAGGCACGCCATCATCGCCAAGGAAGCGCCGACCGCTGAAGAAGATCCCACCTGGAGTCCTGACGATGTGCGCAATTCGGTGGTTCGATGGCTGCCTTCTACCACGGAAAACGCGAGCGGCCCGCATATTTCGGATCCGCGCACGGGTGAGATCCTGAATGCAGATATTCAGTTCTATCACAACGTCCAACAGCTGGTGGAAGATTGGTATTTCGTGCAGGTGGGTCCCTTGGATCCGCGTGCGAGCAAGCTACCTTTGCCTGACGATTTAATGGGCGATCTGCTCAGCTTCGTTGTGGCGCATGAGATCGGTCACACTCTGGGCTTACAGCACAACATGAAGGCCAGCTCCATGTATCCGGCGGAGAAGTTACGCGATCCCGAATGGCTCAAAACCATGAGCCACACACCGTCCATTATGGATTACTCGCGTTTCAATTACGTCGCGCAGCCCGAGGACAAAATCGATCCGAAGCTCCTGATTCCGGGAATCGGGCCGTATGACAAGTGGGCGATCCACTGGGCTTACGCGCCGATCAACGCCAAGACTTCAGACGACGAGAACCAAACGCTGAACGCGTGGGCGCGCGAGCAGGAGAAGACGCCCTGGCTGCGTTTTAGTACCGATCGTGCCCAAGGCGCCGATTCCGGGGAGAACACGGAAGCCGTGGGCGATGCCGATGCGGTGTACTCTACGGGCCTGGGCTTGAAGAACCTCCAGCGCGTGATGGACAATCTGCTGGCCGCCACCACTCACGAAGGCCAGGATTGGGAAGACCTACGCACGGTCTACGGCCGGGTGGTCGGACAGTGGGCCAATGAAATGGGTCACGTGACGCAGATCGTCGGTGCCTTCGATTCCTTCGAGAAACACGGCGGCCAGGACGGCGTTCGGTTCAACTTGGTCCCCAAAGCGCGCCAGGTGGCCGCGATGAAATTCCTGAATGAGAATGCGTTTGCGACTCCCACCATGCTGTTGCGCCCGGAGGTCCTGCGACGGATCGAACCGGCAGGCGCGCTCACCCGGATCCGCACTGCGCAGTTACAAGTCTTGAATTCCTTGCTGTCCACGCCTCGTTTCGACCGCCTGGTGGAAGAAGAAGCCATCGACGGCGGCGCGGCATACCGACCGTCAGAGTTTCTGAGCGATCTGCGCAAGGGAATCTTCGGCGAGATCTATGCGCCTTCGGTGAAAATTGACGCCTATCGCCGCAATCTCCAGCGCGCCTATCTCGATCTGATGTCGACGCGTCTCAACGGGGCCCAACGCGTGAATGACGATCAGCGTCCCATGTTCCGAGGTGAGCTGAAGACCATCGCCGCGGATGCCGGCGCGGCGCTCGCGCGAACCACCGATCGCGATACCCGGCTGCATTTGGATGATCTGCGCGATCAAATCGCCAAGATTCTGGATCCGAAATACCAGCTTGCCAATCCCGCGCCCGTGCCGCCCATTATCGTGCCCCTCAGCGAGAGCGGCGACATCTTCTGCTGGACGGATTACGCGATTCAATAATGACGCGAGCGCTCGTTTGCTCGGCTCTAATCTCAAGCTGGGTCGCGTTGGGGCAGGGCATTTCGACCAAGCAGGCTTACCTCCTGGACGTAACTCGATTTCGGGACCCATTCATCAGCGTTCATTTGATCTTCCGATTTGACGGCAGCGAATACAAACTATTCGATTGCGATGAGGTCGATGAGACAATTGGCGGACCCCCGCGTCCGAAGAGCCACAAGTGCAGCTTCAATGTGAGGGGCTATTACGAGCGATGACCGCGTTTCTTCGCTTCACCTGCGACCGCGGGTGTAGCAATTGCTGCGATCAGGAAGAATTGTCGCGGATCGGAATCGTTCGGTCTTACCAGGTCAAGCTTAGCCCGACCATACCCTGGAGATCATTCAGCACTCCGCCCAGGCTTGCCCCCGGCGCGGGAGCGATCACTTTGTTGGGTGCGGGGCTGATATAGTCGCGCATCTCCACGCGTAATCGCAGATTCTTGTGCAGGTCGATTTTGACCCCGGCGCCCACGTCGCCAACCGGCAGTATCTCATGAGTAGCCGTGAGCGCAGCGAAACTGCCGAGGGGCTGTCCGGCCGATTCGATTCCACTCCCCACCATGACCTTGGCGCCTCCACCGAAGGCGATAAACGGCCGGAAGGTCGATCCCTTGGGCCGAAAGTGGCCCAGGAAATCGGTGGTAATGATATGTGTGTGAGCGCCGAAATTCGGCGTCGTCACGTTTCCCGAAGAGAGCTTCAGGTCGTCGAAGCGATACAGGTAGCGCAGCTCTCCGCTCCAGAACTTGTACATGTCGTCTCCGGCGAATACACCCACCACGCCGCCGGAACTGATTCCAGTCTCCGCGCTCGCGCTGCCCTTGTTCACTGTGAGATGGGGAGCGTACCCGTAACCCCCAATGGCGCCCACCTCCCACTCCTGCGCGCAAGCCACGCCTGCCGCCAGTAAGCCGGTCAAAGCAAGTTTTTTCAGCATGTTTTGTCCTTTGTCCTCTTCGCGTTGTTACGGGTTGACGACTCGAACCTGGAGCGTGGTGGAAAACCCACCCTGTTTGACTGTGAGAGGGGTCTGTACCGCATCGGGTACCCCATGAGGCACAGAAACATTGATGATGTAAACGCCCACCTCGCCGGGCACCAGGCCCGAAAACAGCACATTCAGGCCGATATTTCCCAGCGTAACCGTGGGCGGAGTCGTCGTAACCGCCAGGGGATCCGCTGGTGCGGCGTCGCCGAACGGAGCCGCCGGCGAGGTCTGGGCGAGGCCAGTGAGATAAATCGAAAGAACATCGTCCGGGTGAATGGGATTGGTGAAGTTCACGAAATCGTCGTTTTTCTGCCGGATGACAGTGGCCAGTCCGGTCTGATCGCCGGCTTGCCCGGTCCGGAAGATGGCCGGTGCGAAAGTCTGGATGTGGGCGTTGAAGGGATCGCTGATGCCGCCCGGCGAGCGCACCACCAGGGGCACATCGCCGCTAAGACCGAAGGGCAGCTGCGCCAGAATTTCCGTGGGGGAAACGCGGAAAAGCGGCAGGGCGATATTTCCCACCGTGACGCAAGCGTCCCCTAAAGTGGAGGGTAGAGGCAAAAAGCTAGCTATTTCCGAACGCGGCGCGAGTCCGTTGCCTTGTACCAGAGCGAGACCACCGGGAGCCACATCCGCGCCGCCATCGGCGGCATTTACCAGCCCGGTTACCACGGGCAACGGCGTCGGGGCATCGAAATTCGGAGCGATTACGGTCAACCCGGATTGCGTCAGCATCAGAATCGTTTGCCCGTCGGCGGGAACCGCCAGCGTACGGGTGAACGGGAGGATGGTCTGTCCGATCTGCCCGATTGGCGTCGTCGTCAGCGTCGAGACAACCACTGGGGCCTCGGCGGTCAATCTCGCGCTGTACGTTTCCAGGGTGTCCAGATTCACCCGCTCGATGGTGCCGGGAGCTGAATCGCCAGCGTTGGTAGTCCGAAGCCCGGTGTTGGCGTCGATCAATACTCCTACGCCAGAGGAGCCTCCCGATGTGGACTCCAGCGTAGCGACGGGGAACAACCCGGGATCAAGCACCTTGTTATCCACCACGAACTGCTGGTCATCAAATGCGCCAAACGCGCCGCCGGCCGCCGTGCCGTTGGTGCGGGAAACCAGCCAGTTATCCGCTCCGCCGTCCCACATCGCCGTGGTCCCGTCGGACATCGCCAGCAGCATGTAGTTTCTAGAGGGAGTCGCCGCCAGAACCGAGTCAGCCGGGACCTGGTTGCAGTACACCCCGAGAGTGGGCGGCGCCTTGACTTCGCGTTTGGAGTCGTCGAAATTAATCCGGTAGAGCGGATTGGTAATCGACGTTCCTGAACAGGTGACGCCGTCCGGCGGCGATACCACCCGGACGACGGCCCAAATCCCTCCGTGAGAAACCGCAATCGAGCGAGGATACCCGTCTTGGAAAATGATCGGGCTCTCAGTTTCAAAGTTATTATGCAGGTCAAATACATTGGCCAGATGGGAATGATCGTTTCCGACAATCAGATAGCGTTGGTCGTCGGTGATCGCCATCGAAACCGGTGTGTTACCGGTACGGAGCTGGCATGGGTTGTCGCCGCACATCACC
>Ga0068855_100001830_pt1 | contig 26536 bp, 24 predicted proteins | sample KBSCornC52_FD_66592 | JGI IMG/M metagenome (GOLD analysis project Ga0068855, IMG submission 66592) | Corn rhizosphere microbial communities from Kellogg Biological Station, Michigan, USA - KBS Corn C5-2 | ecosystem: Host-associated > Plants > Roots > Rhizosphere > Soil ... | reverse complement strand
CAAGGTGTATCACATCGGTAACACCATATTTTTCAAAAATTCCGGCTATTGCATCCCGGTCTTTAATATCCGCTTTCTCGAAAACGTAGTTCTTTTCATCCTCGATGTCAGTCAAATTTTCAAGGTTGCCGGCATAGGTAAGCGCATCCAGGTTGATGATCAAATAGTCCGGGTACTTATTCACAAAACGGCGTACCACATGTGAGCCTATAAATCCGGCACCGCCGGTAATAACAATTTTTTTCATAGTATCTTTAAATATCCCCTGGGATTAACCTAAAACGGTATTTTCCTTGGACAGAAAATCTTTGTATGCCAAACCGATGCCTTCTTCGAGGCCGATTGTATATTTCCAGCCCTTGCTGTTCAATTTGCTTACGTCCATTAATTTGCGCGGCGTTCCGTCGGGCTTTGTCGTATCAAACTTTATTTCACCCTCGTAGCCTACTATTTTTTTGACCAGCAAAGCAAGGTCTCCAATAGCGATATCTTCCCCGGTGCCAATATTTACCAGGCCGGGTTCGTCATAATTTTGCATCAGGTAGTAGCAGGCATCCGCCAGGTCATCAGCAAATAAAAACTCCCTTTTTGGAGAGCCTGTTCCCCAAATAGTTACAAAAGGCACTTCCCCCACTTTAGCTTCATGAAACTTGCGTATTAAAGCCGGCAACACATGCGAATTTTGCGGATGATAATTATCGTTATAACCATACAAATTGGTAGGCATTACCGATATAAAATTACAACCGTATTGATCGCGGTAGGCATCACACATTTTTATCCCGGCAATTTTGGCAATGGCATAAGGCTCGTTGGTCGGCTCCAGCAAACCGGTGAGTAAATATTCCTCCTTTAAAGGCTGGGGAGCCATTTTAGGATAAATACAACTTGAGCCCAGGAACATCAATTTTTTAACGCCGTTGAGGTACGAATGATGGATGACATTGTTTTGAATTTGCAGATTATCATACAAAAACTCGGCCCGGTAGATATTGTTAGCTAAAATGCCGCCCACTTTTGCTGCTGCCAAAAAAACGTAATCTGGTTTTTCTGTCTCAAAAAAATCGGCTACTTGTTGCTGATCCCGGAGATCGAGCGTTGCTGACGTGCGCGTAACAAAATTACTAAATCCCTCATTTTCAAGCTTCCGATGGATAGCCGAGCCCACCATGCCCCGGTGACCTGCTATGTATATTTTGGACGATTTATCCATGTATTCTTATTTGATGATTGAATATATTTTTATTAAAAGCAAATTATTTTAATAATGAGATAGCAATGTCGCACAGGTTTAATGTACCCTTGAATATCCCATAACAGCAATTCTTTTTGCTGATTGCACAACCGCACTAATGTCTTTATGTTTTTAAATATTTCAACATTAATGTTAAAATGTTGCCACATTGACATTATAGACGTAAAATTATGAAAAATATTTAAGTTAGCCAGCATTCACTTGGCATTCGTTATCCTATTATTTTGATGGGGAAACTAATTTATTACTCTTATGGCCGAATAAAAAGTTTATATTTGCTCATATCATCCTATAAATAACCTTAATGACAATTAAATAATATGGTTTCAAAACTCAGCTCCGCCGAAGTACTGCACTTCCTGATCATCGTAACTATCGTTTTAATTTTGGCGCGCATATTGGGCGAACTGTGCAGAAAGTACAAACAGCCGGCGATAATTGGCGAAATACTCGCCGGGATTATTTTGGGACCAACCATTTTACAACATTACTTCCCGGAGCTGTTTAAAAACATTTTCCTGGCAGCGCCCAGGGCATACGGCGCCTTCGACGGCCTCGCCAATATTGGTATTATCCTGCTGATGTTTGTTGCCGGCTTCGAGGTCGATTTAAAACAAATCAGGCGCGATGGCAAACACGCACTTTCCATAAGCCTCACCGGTATAATATTCCCTTTTATAGTTGGTTTTATAGCGGCATGGTTTTTTTACCAGCGCATATTTTCAACCGGCGCTACCAATCAACTGATAACCGCTTTGTTTTTTGGCACAGCACTGTCAATTACCGCTCTTTCCGTAATCACCAAGGTTTTGATGGATTTGGAGATCTTAAGAACAAAAATCGGCAACCTGGTGCTTACATCGGCCATGATTGATGATTTCCTGGGCTGGATATTATTCTCCATCATCATGCAAATGATGAACTCAGGCAAAGGCGGCGATAGTTCTTTCATGTCAGTTATCATGGTGTTACTATTTGCGGTATTTATGATAACTGTTGTTCGGTGGGTAATAAACAAACTACTTTCGGTTGCGCATAAAAATCTCAAAATCGGCAGGGTGATCACCCTTGCCATATGCCTGTGCCTGATATGCGCCATTATAACCGAATACCTGGGCGTACGTGCCGTATTTGGCGCTTTTTTGATGGGGGTTGCCATCGGCGATTCAGAATATTTTACCGAGCGTCATAAATTAATATTACACCAGTTCACCGTTAATATCATTGCGCCGCTATTCTTTGCATCAATTGGTCTCAGGCTTAATTTCGTTGCAAATTTCAACCTCGAGGTAGTATTGATCATTTTAGCTATTGCATGCCTGGCAAAGCTCATTGGGGCAGGCATAGGCAGCCGAATCAGCGGCCTTAACAAAAATGAGTCTATTGCCGTTGCTTTTGGGATGAATGCCCGCGGATCGCAGGAAATTGTGCTGGGCCTGCTTGCTCTGCAGGCAAAAATTATCGACGAAAAAGTCTTCGAAGCCCTGGTTGTTATGACGGTTGTAACCGTACTTGCATCGGGCCCTGTAATGAAGTATTACTTTTTAAAGGATATGAAAAACTTATATCCAAACGGTTACCCGGCCTTGGAACCTGAAGAATAATAGGCACATCATGAAATAAAAAACGGCTGTTAAAATCAAATTTAACAGCCGTTTGCTTTATCATAAATTTTTTTAGTGCTTATTTTCCAACCAGGCGCTGCGCATCAAATTGCCTGATCTTTGTTACCGTGTCCTGGATGTTTCCATAGGATGACGCCCCAAACAAAATGGACTCTATTTTGGGGAACGAACAAACATACTCCAGCGCCTCTTTAGGCGGTATTGCGCCGCCACCCAGTACCTGCATAGCTACCGGCCTGAAATTACGCGTTGCAAGGCATTCCTCGTAAACTTCTTTCCCTCCTGACATACGGAAGCCGGCCTTATTAATTGACGCGCAGATAATAGGGTTCTCAATGCCTACGCTTTCCAGCATGTCCAGCAATTTGGGCATGTTCATGGTAATAAAACCTGGCTCGGCGTTATATTTCTTTTTTACGTAATCATTAAAGCCTTTTAAAATATCTTTCATGCCAAGGCCAAGCAAAAGATCGGTAATTACGTTTTGCAAAAAGATAACAGGTGTATTAACTCCTTTAAACATTTTCATTTCGGAGTCGACGAGCAACTCCATTATCGATAGAAAATCTTTTGAAAGGAATGCTACACCACCTTTGAATAACGAACCGAAAAAATTACCCGGTACATACTGTTTCAGTGTGCCCATTATACCTAATTCGGTTACCGCATTAGCGTACTTGTGGGCGTAAGGCATACACGGAAAAATTTTAAAATCCTTGTATTTTTCGGGGTTGGCACGCACAATATCGCATATGTTGGCAATACGTTCGTGGGTGGTACACATAAAAGTGTTTACGCCCGCTTCCATCGCATAGTCCAGCGTGCGCATGATGGCTGCATCGTCCTTAAAACGAATAGACTGAGCACGTGATTTCTCATCAGAGATATGGTTTACAGCAAAAAACTGGTTGTCTCCAAATAAAATTCTTTCCATAGGTTAGCTAGCTTTATCTCTGATTAATTTGAGTGATCTGTCGGTTATCCAGGCACTTTCAAACGTATTGATATCGTTTTTCACTTTGCCTTTTATTGCATTTATAAAATAATCTATCTGGGCCGAGTATTCCTCGCCGCGCAGGTAAAAATCCACCTGGTCAGTAAGGTCGGTAACGTATTTTACCGTCCAGCCTTTTGAATAGCCTTCGGGGCATTTGTCGTCGTTAAAATATACCTTCAGCTCATTGGCATCCGATATTATCTTTCCGTTGGTACCATAAATAGTTATGGAGGTGGTCATTTTGCGATGCGTTTCATCGCTCCAGTTTACCGAAAGTATACCGTTTAACCCACTATTAAGCTCAAGCATCGCATAAACGGCATCATCAACACGGTTTGAAAAAATTGGCTGGAGCTTGCTGGCCAGTACCGTTTTAACCGGCGACAACAGGTAGTTTAACAAATCAACAACATGCGTTGCATAATCCATCAGGCAGCCTCCCCCCTCTTCAGGGTCCGACCGCCATGTTTCCTGTTTTTTACGAATAACCACCGGGCCATATGATTCGGCAACAAAATGGTGTATTTCGCCCAGTTTACCGCTGGCCAAAAGCTTTTTAACCTCGTTAAACGTACCAATAAACTTATTGTGATAGCCAACCTGGTTTATCAGGTTCTTTTCTTTGGCAAGTTTTACCAACGGCTCTCCCTGCTCAGGCGTTAAGCAAAATGGCTTTTCGGAGAAAACGTGAATTCCCCTGTCGAGCATGTCTTTAATAAACTTGGCGTGCACCTTGGTGGGTACGGCAATAAATACAGCATCGGGCTTCACTTTATCAACCATTTGCAAATAGTCGGAAAAACAGTTAAATCCCGAGTACTTAGTAAGTACATCTGTCACCATCTTTGATGTGTCGCACACACCAACTACACTAACATCCGGATGGGCGCCTAAAATGGATAAGTGAGAAATCCCCATCTTCCCGGCACCTATTAAGGCAACTTTAATCATATAAGCTATCAGCTAAAATTTTTGTTTTTAAACTATTCCCAAAATTACTTTTCAAGAAAATCGATAATCGCTTCTGAAATTTTATCCTCAGAAAATTTATAAGGTACCGGCACAAATGCCTCTACCCTGTTCAGCACATCTTCAAGTTTTTCCCCATCTTCCCAGGCCAACAAATAACCTTTGGGCGAGAACACGTTAAGGATATCTAATTGATGATCATCAATATGCTCATTGTACTTTGTTAACCGCGCAATCGTAATAAGCTTTTTATGGTATTGGAGTCCCAGAATAATTGAACCCTCGCCGGCATGTGTTATAATTAACGACGCTTCCCGGTACAGCCTGTCAAAATCATCCTTATCCAGGAAATCATGCACCTCCATGTGGGTCGAGGGGAATTTTGTAACCCCGGCCTGCACAACTACCTTTTCCTTGATAACCCCGGATATAATTAAGCTTTCAATTTCTTTTAGCGGCCTTTCAAAAGGCATTCGCCATGTTCCTAATATTACAAGTATCATTTTTTTAAAATACGGGGCCTACGTAAATAGCTTTCTTATAAAATCTTTTGGTTTCTTCCCACTGCACAAAAAACAAATCAGAAATAGGATACACCAGGTCTGCAGACTTGGCACGAGAATTTGTACGGCAGAACGATAAAATGAATATTACTTTGGCGCCAAACAGTTTACCGATATAGCAAAACGGAACTGCGGTGTGGCTACCGGTAGAAACAATAGCGGTTGGCCTTTCCTTAATAATAATTTTAAAAGCCAGAAATATGTTTATGATAAAATTCTTCCAAAAAGTAAAATCCCTGTTCTCGCCGTTTGCTCTTACAAACTGGTAATTGTACCCTTTGAGGATAGTATTATTAATAGGCACGTCCTCGGTTACAATCAGATATTCACAATCCTTGTATATCTTTTTTAGTTGTAAAACTTCATTTAAATGGCCGCCTGTTGATGATGCAATGAGTATTTTAATCTTTTTTTGTTTTTCAGACATACACGGTAAATGTAATTTCTTTAATTTATCTTATTAATCGTTGCAATTTAGCCAATTTTTTCGAAAAAATAATTTACAAATTACAATTTTTCGAACAGGGGGAAGTTAGGCATCTTAATAAAACCCGGAAGCACTTTTGATGATAGCCGGGCTTGTTTTTTTATTCGGGCAGCGGGGTTATCTGCTCCAGATATTTAGTGTGCTAAAACCAAGTCGTTTTTTAACTACGCCAACACATATAAGGTTTTGCGTAGCAACGCATATTGCAGTTGCCAAAGCGGCGCCAAACACGCCATTTGTTTTTACCAGGATGAAAGTTAAAACCACGCAAAATATTCCAACACTAAACTGGATATTCCTCATATCTCTCTCATGTCCGCTCATCATTAATAAAAGCGTTACCGAGCCTGTAAGTACATTTATAAACTGGCCCAGGGCCAGCACAATAAGCATGGGCGCCCCGGTGGTAAATCCTGCACCGAAAAAACCCAGCAGGAATTTGGGGAAAATTATCATAAATAGTACTATAGGTGATGCAAACGCCACCATTAATTTTGTGGAAAGGAGCGCATATTTTTTCAGGTTTTCCATTTTGCCCTGTTTATACAGGTTGGCAAATTTGGGTGCGCTCACCAGGTTTACCGCAATAAGAATAAAAGTAATTAACCACGATATGCGCTGCGCTACAGCTAATTGTGCTAAGTCTTTTTGTTGGCAATATATACCTGCTATAAACTGGCCTCCCCATTGCGATGCAATTTGAAAAATGGCAAACACCCATAAATAATAACTGCTCCTCCATAAACCGTCCGGTAAACGGGCTTCCTCGTTCTGGTGAGCGTGCCGTGGCGTAACTTTATACCAAAAAAACAAAGTGAACAATACCGTTAGCGCCGATGAAGCAAAATAAAGTTTAGCAACTTCAACCGAATTGGCAGGTTTTACAATCAATATAAAAACAACCAGCAGTGCCGGCACCATTATATTTTGAATAGATACCGAGAACAGTACCTTTTTTAAACCCTGGAAAGCATAGGACATTAGCGTATACAGGGCCAGTAAAGGCATCGAAAGCATCATCCAGAACAACGTTCCGGCAATGTCCTGTTTATGAAAAATATATTCAGCAATAAGGCCATTACACGCCACCAGCAACCCGGCAACAATGACAGAACAAATAAAAGCCCTTGTTCCTATTACTTTAACAATAAGTTTGAGTGAGTTCCATTTTTTTTCGGGTGCGTAAATACCCACATATCTCAATAATAAATTATCGCCGCCCAGCCTCACAACAACAGCGATAACGGTGATAACAGCAAAACATAAAAAGAAACTTCCGGAATTATAAGCGCCAAGCTTGCGGGCAACAACCATATTCATCAAAAATGACGCAATGGCTGCCAAAATTCTTATAAAAAAAGCGGTTATTGAATCTATTAACAGCTCTCTATTTTCTACTTTCGAACTAAATTTTTTTCTGTAATTACCTAATTTGGTTACTATACCCATTTTTTCCCGGCTTGGCTTCGTTAACGAGAAGCGTTAAGCAATAAATAAAATACTTCTTTCTATGACAATTTAAAAACAATCCTTTATAGCCAAAGGCAAAAAACGATCTTCTATTATATATTCTTCATTGCGCCGGGAAAAGCAATAAAAATTACTGAATACCCGTCGCTTGCAGATCACGTGCCACTGACGATTCTCCGTCGGACGAAACTACACAATAAATCGGTTCCCTGGTAATTGAAACCGCCGCTCCTTTTTCTTTTTCCCTGCCAAACATATCGAACACATGAACTGAACTATCCGGTTGTATATTTAAGCGGAAAGTCCGCCCCGAATTGCTCCATAAAACAACAACTGAATGTTTGTCGCCAATTGCGTCGAATACATACGCCGTAACGTTCTTTTTCAACTTTAACACACCGGCGGGCCTGGTATTATAAAGCAACTTTGCCGCAGCCGAGTATGAATTTACTGCAAGATACGGGTATGGGTTGCCTGTTTTACCGTTTACCACGCTATAGTTGTACAAATCTCCTGGCCCCACATTGTTATTGTAGGTAAAAACAAACCACATCAATTTTTCTGCACCGGGTATACTTTTCACGGTAACTAAAGCCTGTGCGGTAACAGCACCAAATTCGCGTCCATCTTCGGATAATGCTTCGGTACCATCTTTATACATCCATCCCAATTCGGTGCCCCAAAAACGCTTCTTAAGTCCAAAAGACGATGTAACGTCCAGTGCTTTTTCGATTGATCCCCGCAAGTCATAGTCATTCGGGAAATCAATCGGTGTTTCGCTGCCAATGGCCCTGTTATTGGTGTAAGCATGGCCGCCAAACACATCCATCACATCATGCGTACCATTGCTCATTACCGCTTTATAAAACGGCATCCCGTTTCTAAAGTCACCGCCCGATACATCCATACCCACAACCGGTGTCTCAGGTGCAAGCTCTTTAATTATTTTATAGGCTTCGGTATGCAGCTTCCACGTAGCGAAAGCGCCGGCCTTTTCACCAAATCCCGGATTGGCAGCCTGCGCATTCTTATAAATTGCAATATCAGGCTCGTTGGTTAGTTCGAAAGCAGCGACTTTATCTTTATACCTGCTTACAACTGCTTTCACAAAATCCTTGTAATATTCAAGGTTTGCGCCCGAAACAAGATCGTTCTCATCTTTCCATTTCGCCCAGGGTACCTTTTCTGTAGTAGCCAACGTCTTCGACACTATAGTAAGCACGGTGGCAACACCGTTTTTACGCCCATCTTCTATTTTATTATCCAGGTAGGTCCAATTAAACTGGCCCTCTTCGTGCTCTACAAAACTCCATATTACAGGTGTACGATTAAACTTTACACCCATTTTTGCTGCCGCCTCAAAATCGGCCACATTCACCATCCCGAAAAAGCTTGCCGTATCCGTTTTCCCAAAGTTCTCGGGCTGGGGTACTATCGCAAGGCCGCTTTCGGCCGAGGCGATGATTTCCTTTTTGCTTATTATCGAGGCATGAACCTGCCAATAACCCGGCTGCGTGGATGGCAGCGATATCGTTTTTTTAAACACCTCATTTGCCTTAGCATCTATCGGAAACTGCTCATGTTTTTTTTCTTTGAGGTCCGATTCCATGGTAACGCTCAATTCGGCGCCCGGTGGTATCGTTTGACCTGCCGGCACTTCAAAACTGAAGCCGGCCGCTTCATTTACCAATACTATTCCACTTGATCCTGCAGGAATAATTTTTAGTACTGCTTTTTCATCTGATTGTTTACTCCCCGGCAATTTGCAACATAAGGTAACAGTAAGAATAAAAAGAACAACCAGACCGGATAGAAAGAATTTTGTTAATTTCATAATATTCAAGATTTGGGGTATAATCGTTTGATATTAATTACATAACACTGCTTCAAATAACAACGCCAAGCTGCGCCTGTTTTTTCTTTTTCCGAACTCTAAAAGTGAACATAAAAACCATAAACAGACTAAAATGCAACGGCTCTAACATTAACATACCTGTAAACGCAAAAAATATGATTAACGCATAACGCAAACTTAGTTGTACCGCGCTTTTAAATATTAATATCATATACGTCAACAGGAAAAAAATGCCGTAACTATAGAACAAACTAATAATTGAATTGGTAAGCCCCCCATTATAGGCAGCCTTCGATGTGTTTAGGGCCTGTAAAGTCACCTTATAATAATCGGTAAAATCCTCGCCGTGTCCCACCCAAAACTGATTTTCGGCAGCCAAAAATCCATAATAAAAATCCTGGTAACGGGTGTTCACGCTTGCGTCGTTACTCAAATCCCTATGAAAAAGCGCACCAAGTAACACCTCCATATCTGACGAGTAGGTATATATGAAGTTGACCGCAACGAAAAGAGGAATGCCAATTAAGAGCGCAAGGGCAGGCAATTTCTGCCTGAGATTTTCTTTAGATCCCGACAGCATGGGGCGTATAACATTGATGAGGCAAAATACAATAATACCACCCATCGAAATCGATGAGAGAATAGTTATCCAATACCAGTATAATTTTTCCTTTTGATTAAGATATAGCACTTTGATCATGAACACGGCATTGATCATTACGCAAAATACGCCTGGCTCCCAAAATACACTTTGATTTCTGACGAAATGGTATTTCTTAACGTCGTTGGTTGTAGAAAACGCAAGCCCGAAAAATGTTTGATACTGGTCATTTGTGATGGCGGCCTTTTTTGTAACAATTACCAGCAGCCCCGGCGCTATGTTAATACAAACAAAAGTGAACAGCGACAACTTCATTATAAATTCGAATGTCGCAACCATCGTGGCAAAAAAATCTTCCGATTTAGGAAAAAAGGTCGACACGTAAATTGAAAAAATAATGAGGATAATGAATTTCAGTAAAATGTCGAGCGTAGCACTTTCAACTAACGATTCGCCCCGGAAAAGCAGCAATACCAAAAAAAGAAAAAACAGCAGTAAGATATTCCTTATTGTAGGCACAGAAATCCTGATCGTTTTAGTACTAAGCAGAAAACAACCCACAATCAGCGCCAAAAACAGGACATAAAAATAATCCTGGATCCCGATTTGAATTATCGCTCCGCCGCTCAGAAACAGGAGAATAAATATTATAATTTTGTGAATCATGCCATTTTAAATGAGTCCATTATAGCCTTGTTTTCTATCTTTTTACCTTTTACAACATTGTAAACCATCCAAAATGGTATATAGAAAAAGCCGATATTTTTATGTTTCCGAATTAAATAACTCCAGTTTCTCGCAAAATAATACCGCGAAAAGTCCGATTGCCTTCCTCCGGTTAATATGCTTACTTTGTGGATAAGGTGAATATCAGGCGTATAATATAGTTTCACTTTCTTCTCCCACAATTCCTTGCAGAAATTATAATCGTCAAGATAAACAAAAAGATTCTCCCACATCCTTACACCCGATTTTAACAGCACATCTTTTTTTATCATTAACGAACAAGTTGGCGAATAAGATACCTGGAAAATATCCTTACCCACTAGTTTGTCCTTTTTATTATGCCCCCAGTGCCTGCAGGACCCTTTTAAGTACGAAATGGTGCCGCCAGCATACCATATTTTTCCTTTGGGCTCCATGTAAAACATTTTGGGCGCCAGGGCATCCATGAATGAATACTTATGGAAAAACGCCACGCTTTTCTCCAGGAAATCGGCATCTACAATTATGTCGTTATTTAAAAACAACATATAATCTACTTCCTGCCCGGTGAAATAATCAATCCCCTGGTTGTTTGCGGCCGCTACGCCTACATTCTTACTGTTACGCACAAAGTGGTAATCGAACTTTGAATGTTGTTTTATGTAGGTTTCGCAAAACTGGTTTTCAACGTCATTTTCAACGTAAAAAACTTCAAAATTCTTATGAGTCTGTTTATTAAGGCAATCAATAAAGTCTTCTAATACGCTATCCGATTTAAATAAAACGGTTATAATGCCAATCCTGTCGTTCATATTCAAATTATTTGTATAGTCCTCGGGCCTTCATTTCGGTTAATGATTTATCGTAAAGGCTTTTTTGAATTTCCTGTTTATTAACCCAATCGGTAAATTCCGAAATACCTGTCGCAAAGTCAAATTGCGGTTCAAAATGCAAATCGCGCCGAATTTTTGTCAGATCAGCAAAATTATGCCTGATATCGCCTATCCGGTAATTACCTTTTATAATTATATCAATGGTGCTTTTGTATTTCTCCTTTAGTATTTCAGCAACTGTTAAAACATCCGTTGGAATGCCTGATCCAACGTTGTAAACGTTGAAATTTGCTGCATCCTTCTCAATGCCCAATACAGTTGCGCTAACAACATCATCAATATACACAAAGTCGCGGCTTTCCTTACCATCCTCAAAAATATTGATATCTTTTCCGTTCTTTATCAGTGTCGAAAAAATAGACAATATACCGGTGTATGGATTTGATAGTGACTGACCGGGCCCATAAACATTCTGGTACCGGAAGGCAACCGCAGGTATGCCCAGCGACTTGCAAACCGTAAGCACCATTTGTTCCTGATTTTGCTTGGTGATACCATAAACCGATGAAGGATGAATTTTCGACTCCTCATCCGTAGCCATTAACTCTGCCGGCTTGCCGTCAACACCCATTACTTCAAAGTTACCGGCAGCCATATCTTCTTCTTTTCTGGCTCCGGGATAGAAAATATTGCCGTTGGAGTCCTTGTATTTACCTTCGCCATAAATTGCCCTGCTTGATGCAATTACTACTTTTTTTACTTTCAGCGAGGTGTCGTTGGTTAAAAGGTTCAGTAGAATAGCTGTGCCCTCGATATTTACCTTACAGTATTTTTCAATTTCGTACATCGACTGGCCTGTGCCCGTTTCAGCAGCAAGGTGAACAACAACATCCTGCCCTTTTAACGCTTTTTCCCAATCCTCTTTATTGGTAACGTCTCCGTTAATAAAGTTGGTCGTATTTTTAACCGATTGATATAAAACTGAACTTTCAGGATCTTCACCATGTATCTGTTTGGAAAGATTATCTAAAACAGTTACCTCATGCCCCTTTTCTATCAGGCGGTGGCTTAAATTCGAACCGATAAATCCGGCTCCTCCTGTAATCAATATTTTCATTTTCATTATATTAACCTCAAATACTCCAATCGATATGTTTAATATTCTCTGCTATGCCAACCATGAATCACAATTGTGCTTTTACCCATTTTTGCTGCCCGTGATCGAATTTTTTAACCACCCTTGCCGGTATACCCACCGCTATGCTATAGTCCGGTATATCGCTTGTAACTACCGAATTGGCGCCAATTATACAGTGGCTCCCAACTTTTGCACCCAGGATGCATACATTTTCGCCAATCCAGCTTCCATCGCCAATGCTCACTTTACCTTTAACCTCAATTGGATTCTCCATATAAGGGATACTTACATTTTGAAAACCATGTGTATTGTCCGACAAAAAAACTTTATCGGCAATTAATACCTTTTCGCCAATCACCATATCGTCTATAGCTGCGCAATGAAACGAATGCCCCAAATAGCACCCGTTGCCAATGGTTAACTTGGCAGCATCGGTTTCCTGCACGTAAAACCACGACAAATGCCTTATTATAACCTTGTCACCAACATAAATATTCGGCATCCCGTCAATTCGCAATGGCTTATAGATAATTGAACCCTTGCCAAAACTGCCAAAACCCCATTTTATAAAAAGCGTTAACAACTCGCCCTTAAGCCTGGCCCACCCATTTAAAAAAATCTCAGGTTTTGAATGTTTGTTATTCATACCATTTAGTAAAAGGCCTGCCCAATATTACTTCAAGCCGTTTTATACTGGGCAAAAACAGTTCATTGTTAAGTTTCTTAAAGGTGCTTTCATCAACCGGGTCCTCGGTTTCTTTATAAAAAATATTGTTTAAGCTGGCATTTAAAAAGTTGTTAACCCTATCGCGCAGCGCATCGGGCAATATCTTCTTAACCGTCCGTTTTAAAATATTATCTGAGTTGATGATCCTTTTAAAAACAAGCCCGACTTTGGAAACAGACTGGGATTGATTTTTCTTTACCTCGTCCTCCTCATCAGCAAACAACGCTATATCTATATCCAAAAACTTCGAAACCTTCTCCTTAAATAGCTGACACTTGTTCACTACATCTTCCTCAAAAGTTAAGGGCAATATATTCGAGCTATCCGGGAAGTACTTATGCAAATTGGTTACATGGATATCATAAAGGCTGTCGTAATAAATGCGGCCCAGTTTATCAGTAGCCGGCGTTACTGCACTTGCTTTACTATGCATAAATTCAACAAACGGTTGGGTAATAAGACCGTCTCTTTTCCAATGCAAATAATGCGAGTAAGCTCTTTTTGCAGGGTTGCGCAAAACATACATTAGTTTTACCTGGGTACCAAGGTCTTTTGCAATGCGCTGGATTGCTTCTTCGTTCGGGAAATAACTTGGGGTAAAGTCCGCTATGTATTTTTGGTTATTGTATTTTGCATAATAGGTTTCCGAATACCACTTTAACCCCTTTTTATATTTTTTATCGTCAACAAAAAAATGAGGTTCCTTAAACGACGGCACCATAATTTCGGGATGCCCTTCGCAAACCGTGTATAATGTGGTTGTTCCGCATTTAAGCGGCCCTAAACAAAGTAAATTAGGTAAAACCATGCTCATTTTTTTAACCAGTATTCAAATTGTTTTTCTGTTTGTGTTAGTTTGGTTATATCGTCTTTATAAAACTCCTTCAGCTTAGCCCTTGTCTCGTCCGAAAGCGTAATATTTATCGGCGTAAACATTTGCTTCTTTAGTCGTTTGCTTATTCCTTTCGGAATATTCCTGATCACAGCCTGCATAAATTTGGTTTTGGCCAAATTTTTTAAAAACTTGCTTTTCCAAACTTTCCCGCCCTTATTGTAAACAACACCATAATCAACCTGGAACGGGGGGACTTCCAGAAAATCAAAAATTTTCTTGAGCAAACTATCCGGGGCCTTTATCATTTCGGCATAATCAAGCACCAACACATTCTTAAAGTTTTCTTTAAATGCCTTCACGCTTTCATAATATAAACCCATCGATTTATAAAAAAGCATCGGCGATATCTTGCCTTTTTTTATCCGCGCATCTTCTGCTTCCAGCGCCTTTTCAAAAGAATCCAAACTTTCATCGGGATTGTTTTTGAGCGTGTGATTATACGCCGAAAAGGCCCGTTCCACGGGGTTCCTCAGGATGATGATAATTTTTACATCGGTACCCAGGTATTTTTGAATGTTGCGAATGGCCGTTTCATAGTAATAAAGATAAAACACGCTCGCTTCACCCCTAAGCTTCACACCATCGGCATCAGCAAACAGATTTACATAATCGCCCCAATTATCAACGTATTTATAAACACATCCCGCAATGTCTTCCAGTACCAAAAACTGTGGTTCCTTAAACTCAGGTAAAAAAATATCCGGGTGCTGATTTAAATATTCAAACAAAGAGGTCGTCCCTGACTTTGCAGCTCCTACTATCAGAAAATTTGGTAATACTTTATCCATAAAATATTATCTTTTTAAAAGCTCCGAAAGCTCCGGGTTTCATTCAATGTTTTTCATTTTAACGATATGAACCATATCAATTTAATTTATTCAACAAGGTTCAATGATAGATTAAGGTTGCTGTGATCAATATCACCTTAAGTAAACGCCGATCGCTTTTGGTCCCCGGCGAATGAGCAATTATTTAAATTTCAATACGTGCCTTTGACACGTATTGAAATAAACAACCTATCGGCAAATCGGCCACAGATAAAAATACCGCCATTAGCTTAAATATCAGGGGACGCTTTTAAAAGCTAATTAAATAAAAGCGGTAAAACCGATTCTTTAATTGTTAACCTATCCGGTTTTTCTTTTTAGAGGTTTTAAACATTTTCTTCCACCTGCGTTTTACGAAATTGTCTTTCTTTTTATCCTCTTCCTGGTAATAACCATAGCCGTAGCCATAACCGTAACCATAGCCGTAACCATAGCCATAGCCATAACCGTAGCTATTTTTTACCTCAATATCGTTAACAACAATACTTATATGTTTCATTTTACCCTTGCGGTATAAGTCCTGAGGTATTTTAAGCTGATCTTTTAACGTATAGTTCTGCCTAACGATGTACAAAGTCATATCGGCAAATCTATCCATTAACTGTGCGTCGGTAACCAAACCAATTGGGGGCGCATCTATAATAATATAGTCAAAATCTTGTTTTAACGATTCCATCAGCTCATCGGCACGCTCGTTCAAAATCAACTCAGTAGGGTTTGGTGGAACGGGACCTGATGATATCACAAACAGATTTTCATGTACGGTAGACGGTTTGATGATATTTGGTATCGTCATATCGCTTGAAACGATATAGTTTGAAAAACCGTTGGTATTATCCAAATCAAAATAGCTCGAAATTTTCGGCTTCCGTAAGTCAAGCTCCATCAGCAATACCTTTTTACCTAAGATGGCAAGCACGCCGGCAAGGTTGATGGTTGTAAAGGATTTACCTTCGCCAGACATACTGGATGTAACCAAAATTACTTTCTCATCGGCTTTATTGATAAAAAACTGGAGGTTCGTTCGCAGCGACCTGAACTGTTCGGCAATTGCTGAACGACCGGAGCTTAAAACCACCATGTTGTTTTCAGACTTGTTATGGCTTATCTCGCCAATAATCGGCACAACAGTATGTTTAATGATATCATCGCGAACCAAAATCTTACTGTTCAGGATATCTTTTACGAAGATACGTCCGATAGGAAAAACAAGTCCTAAAAACATGGCAACAGCTATAGTAAGCGGTATACTTGGGCTGTATGGTTTATAATCTGATTTAGGAGGATCAATGGTTGTGGCGATGGATAAATTTGAGGTTTTGGTTATCTCCGTTGTTTCACGTTCTTTTAAAAGAAAGGTGTACAGCGACTGCTGTATCTCCATATTTCTTGATAAATCAAGGTACACCCTTTCAATCGGCGGCGCTCCGGCTATCTGACTTGCAAAGCCATTAGCACTCTTTTTTAGTTGTGCATCAGTAATTTCAAGACTCTTCCTGGTTTCAATCAGGTTTTTAAGCATGTCTTTTCTTAACAAAGCAATTCGCCCATCCAGGTTCTGTAAAAAAGGGTTATCCGAAGTGACTGATAACAACTGTTTATCGCGCTCAAGCAACAGCTGATTATATTGCGTAACCAAGGCATTAAAAACAAGGTCGGTAGGTAATACCGAAACCGGCACTACAGTCTTGTTTTTGGTCTCATCGTTTAAATAGTCGATTAATGAATTGACTATATTTAGCTGGGTAGCGTTTTTAACCAACTGATCGTTGTAAGTACTACTATTACCTAATAATAATTTGCTTTGATCGCTTACATCGGCTATTAATTTATTATTCTGTTTGAAATCCTGAATTTTCTGTTCAACGTTATTCAACTCCTGATTTACTATAATCAGACGTTTGTTGATGAAAGCAATCGTACTATCGGCAACCTGGTTTTTTAACCGGACGTTCTGGATTTTATAATTAGTGATCAGGTTATTCAGGATGGCTTCTCCTTCACGCGCAATCGGGTAATCAAAAACAATGCTGATGGTTGAAACAGTGGTACTTGGCACCGAAATGGTTAAAATCTGCATTAAATCGTAAACCCTGTTATCAACTGATTCAATATCAAAGCGGTAATCGTTACCGTTAAATGAAAACGCCGGGTTTAACGCCACGTTAATAATGCCTACGCCCTGCACAAAAAATGGTTTATTATAATTTACAACGGTATCTACAGAAACCGTACTAAAGTTGGGCAGCGATGGGTTTGTACTGGTATTGGGGAAGGTTTCCTTGTATTTAAGTTCAACCTTTTTCTTGTTGATATAATAAACTTTAAACTTGGTAGTCTGGATAGTATCTACAGGCTTAATTATCGTTACCTTAAGCGGACTCCTGTTGGTTTGGAGATCGGTTAACAGTCGACGTTGATAATAGATGATGTTTTGATCCATATCGCGAACCGTTTTCTCCAGCAAGTGGCGCGTGGCGAGAACTAACGCTTCGTTATTTACGTTGCTCTTAAGGCCAAGCAGATCGCTTAAGTCCAAAGACGAACCGAGTGACGATCCGGAAATTGCGGAGCTGGCGTTATTGCTATCATCAACTAAAATTGTGGCGACAATATTATAAGCCGGCGCTTTGTAATATAAAAACAGAATTGCGAACACGCCGCAAATGCCAAGACTAATCAAAAACACCCACCAACTAGCCCATATTTTCCCAAGGAATGCTTTCAGATCAAAAACGGTTTCTTCTTCATTAACCTCTAAAGCGTTAATTTCCGGAGTAGTATCCTTTACCATAAATTTATTTTTCAGTAGTAATTGTTAGAGTTTTGTATGTGTAAATAACACGATCAGCACGCCGGCTACAGCACCCAAAATAGTGTATGTTCGTGTTCTGGCAGCATCGGCAGCTATAATCTTTTCATGGTTCGGCTCAACGTAAACCACATCGTTTTGCCTGAGGTAAAAATAAGGCGATTTAAACATTTCCGAACTGTTCAAATTCAACCTGTTAACTACTTTTTTTCCATCAACTTCTCTTATCACTAAAACGTTGTCACGGCGTCCGTAAATGGTCAAATCACCAGCCATGCCTAAAGCATCCAGCACATCAACCTTTTCATTCGGCATAGTAAATGTTGCAGGATGCACCACCTCGCCTAAAACTGTTATAGAAAAATTTGCAAAACGTAATTGTACATCCGGGTCTTTAAAATATTTTACAGCTTCTTTTTTTATTAATGCCTTGGCTTCAAATGAGGTTAAGCCTCCAACTTTAACGCTGCCAATAATAGGCAGCGATATTTTTCCTTCTTTATCTACCAGTAATCCGGGCACAATAGTTGGCATGCCTACCAGCGATGTAGCAACAGGAACATTGGCAGCCTGGTTAACGGGCGAGGAAGTTGTGGGATCGATAGTAACAATGGTAACCGAAAGAATATCGTCAGGAAGAATAACAGGATCTTTATAAACTGCATCGGCCATAACGCTATCCTTTGCATGATCGGATATATCTCTGAAATAGGGGGTGCTTTTAAATTCAGTACACGAAGCAAAAACAAGTGTAATAGCAAAACATATTAAACCATTCGCTATGTATTGTCTGCATTTTTCCATAATAAACATTATTGGTTTAATTAATTGGGTTTATGAGTGTATGGTTCCGGCGGCAACGGTTTCGTTGGTAGCCTCGTCAATAAGTATTAATGAACCGGTGATCCTGTTTTTGCGATATTCATCATAAATGAGCGGGCGCGTTGTGCGCATTTTTACCCTGGCCATATCATTCATTTTAATATCCGTATCCTGATCAAGCCTTTTCATGGTATTGATATCGATTTTGTAAATAACCTCTTTAATGATAGCCATTACTTCGCGGGTAGTGCTCTTCAGGTAATATTTTGCTCCCGGCCTCGGCGGTTTTGCCGACATCCAGCACATCATTACGTCAATATCCTGCGATACTTCGGGCTGGTTATTATTTTTTACAATCATATCGCCCCTGCTCACGTCAATATCATCTTCAAGGCACATCGAAACCGACATTGGCGAGAAGGCTTCTTCAACCGGGCCATCAAAAGTATCAATCGATTTAATTTTGGATGTTAAGCCCGATGGAAGTATAGTTACGCTATCACCCGGCCTGAAGATCCCTCCGGCTACACGGCCTGCGTAACCACGATAATCGTGATATTCGGTTGCATGCGGGCGGATGATGGTTTGCACCGGGAAACGGGCGTCGATATGGTTCTGGTCACTGCCGATATGCAGGGTCTCAAGGGTATCCAGCAAACTGGCGCCCCTGTACCATTTCATATTATCCGAATGATTTACCACATTATCACCATTAAGCGCGCTGATGGGGATATAACGGATGTCCATAATATCCAATTTGCTGGCAAACTCATGGTATTGCTCAACAACTTTATTAAAAACGGTCTCTGAGTAATCAACCAGGTCCATTTTATTAACGCAGACGATGATATGAGGTATTTTTAATAGCGAGGCGATGAAAGAGTGACGGCAGGTTTGTTCAATTACGCCGTGGCGGGCGTCAATGAGTACAATCGCGAGGTTGGAGGTTGATGCCCCGGTAACCATATTGCGGGTGTACTGAATATGGCCTGGTGTATCGGCAATAATAAATTTCCGTTTAGGCGTTGCGAAATAGCGGTAAGCTACATCAATAGTGATACCCTGCTCACGTTCGGACCGTAAACCATCGGTAAGCAGGGAAAGATCAACGTGTTGAAGGCCTTTTCTTTCGCTGGATTGCTTTACCGCCTCCATCTGGTCTTCAAAAATTGATTTTGAATCATATAACAATCGTCCTATAAGTGTGCTCTTCCCATCATCAACACTTCCGGCAGTTGTAAAACGCAGTAATTCCATATTATTTGGGGCGAATATATTGATATTATTTTAAATTTCTCTTATAAAACGGCCCTTGAGGGGATGGCCGCAACGTGTATCTTCATTAAAACTTCATTAGAAATACCCCTGGCGTTTTCTGTCTTCCATCGAGGTGTCCGAGCGTTTATCATCGCTCCTCATGCCACGTTCGGTACTACGTGTGGCAGAAACTTCCATTACGATTTTCTCAAGGGTATCGGCATCTGATTCGATACCGCCTGTTATGGTGATATCGCCCAGCGTGCGGAAACGCATCAGCTTGGTTTCAATTTTCTCACCTTCGCGCAATACCAAAAATTCTGAATTTGGCAGCCAGGTACCGTCGCGGTAAACGGCTTCGCGTTGATGCGCAAAATAAAGGGAAGGTATTGGGAGATTTTCCTGTAAAATGTAGTTCCAAACGTCCATTTCGGTCCAGTTACTTATCGGGAACACCCTGAAATGTTCGCCCATACGTTTGTGGCCGTTAAATATGTTCCATAATTCCGGACGCTGATTTTTAGGGTCCCACTGACCGAAATCGTCGCGATGCGAAAAGAAACGTTCTTTAGCACGGGCTTTTTCCTCGTCGCGGCGGGCACCACCCATTGCAGCATCAATTTTATGCTCTTCAATGGCGTCTAATAACGATACGATCTGCAACTCGTTGCGGCTGGCATTCAGCCCTTTTTCTTCAACGGCCCTGCCCTTGTTTATCGCTTCCTGGACAGATCCGACAATTAGCTGGATACCAAGTTCGTTAACCAAACGGTCCCTGAATTCGATTGTTTCTTGAAAATTGTGCCCAGTATCAATATGGATTAATGGCATCGGTATCCTGGCCGGGTAAAAAGCCTTGCGGGCCAGGTGCGTAACTACAATGGAGTCTTTCCCACCTGAAAACAAAATTGCAGGCCTGTCAAACTGCGCAGCAACTTCTCTGATAACATATATAGCTTCTGATTCAAGTTCCTGCAGATTGTTAAGGTAATATTTGTTGTGCATATTATTAATTGGCTAATTTAATTTTAGGTAGAATGTAATCTAAAATCAAATTTACAGATTGTTCCAAAGTTTGATTAGTTGTGTCTATATGTATGTCGGGGTGCAGGGGTACTTCAAAAGGAGAGCTAATGCCCGTAAAATTACTAATTTCGCCGCTACGGGCTTTTTTGTACAGCCCTTTAACGTCGCGCTGCTCGCAAATAGCGAGCGGAGTGTCTACAAAAATCTCGTAAAAATCGCCGCTCATCAACGCGCGCAACGACTGCCGTTCGCGCTCGTATGGCGAAATAAATGTGGCAAGCGTAACTATCCCCGCATCGCACATTAGTTTGGCTACTTCGCCGATCCGTCTCAAGTTTTCAACCCGATCTTTTTCTGTAAAGCAAAGGTCCTTGTTCAAACCTTTCCGCATATTATCGCCATCGAGCGTATAGGTTTTAATGCCTTTTAGTGACAACTCCTGCTCAACGCGATTGCCTAATGTGCTTTTTCCTGAACCCGAAAGACCTGTAAACCAAAGGCATGCGGACTTGTGGCCGTTAACCTGTTCACGATCATTTCGTGTTACCTGGTAAGAATGTTCAACTATGTGGAGTTTTTCTTTCATTAAAATACATTTTCTTTTTTGCGGCATCCGCCCGAAAAATCAACTCCCCTGCACTTTTTACACATGAGCGACTGTAGTTTTTTTATGGTATTAATACTGCCCGGCAACCACAAACCATGGGTTCAGCATATTTTCTTTATTATACTTTAGTTCGGTGCCGGTTTTATAATCATATACTTTGCAGTCCGAGTATGATGCTACTGCATGGCCTGCGGCGGTATCCCACTCCATTGTTGGCGCAAGACGCGGGTATATATGTGCCTTACGTTCGGCAACCAGGCACAACTTAAGTGAGCTGCCGGCGCTTATTAAATCGATGCTACCTTGCTCCTTCTCCTTATTGCTCACAAACTCTTCGGTTTCTTTAGTTGAGTGCGAACGGCTTGCAACGATAGTGTATATAGTGGGGTATTCGCTATCACTCAATGACTCAGCGCCGGCGATCAGTTTTTCAATATCAGCGGGGCTAAAATCCGCAGCAACGGTAGTTTTAAAGCTGCCAATTTCTTCGGATGCAAAATATAATACCCTGGTAACAGGTACGTAAACAACGCCGAGTACAGGCGTGTCGAGTGCGATTAAGGCGATATTTACGGTAAATTCGCCGTTTTTTTTGATGAACTCTTTGGTGCCGTCAAGCGGGTCGATCAGCCAGAAAAGCTCCCAGTTAGAGCGGTCATGGTAAGGAATAGATTTACCCTCTTCGCTCAATACAGGCAGGCCAGAATTCTTTAATCCCTCAACAATTGTAAGGTGCGAATTTTTATCGGCTTTGGTAAGCGGCGAGTCATCCGATTTGAATTCCACTTCGTGGTCTTCATCGTACACTTTTAGTATTTCAGTACCGGCGTTTATCGCCGAAAGAATAGCTAATCGTAAATTTGTATTCATAGGTATATGGTAGATACACTTTTAACAATAATTACAAAAACACAGCTAAAATATAAAAATAAATGAAAATTTCATAAGTTTTTTTATTTATGCTTGAAAATTTAACATCGCAAGGAACGATTTATTAACACAAAATACTTTCAATCTTAAAGAAAACGCACTACGCCTGCCCCATCGTTCCGCCAAAATTCATGGGAAAGCCCGATGGTTCCTGTTGTATTTTTATGCGCCCGTGCACTGTTTCAAACTTCTCCAGGTTATCCTGCAACGCATTTAAAAGGCGTTTTGCATGCTCTGGCGTCAATACTATTCTTGATTTTACTTTGGCCTTCGGTACCCCCGGCATCACCCTGATAAAGTCGAGTACAAACTCCGAACTGGAGTGGGTAATAATAGCAAGGTTCGAATAAATCCCCTCAGCAACCTCCTCAGAAAGTTCTATATTCAATTGGTTGTCGTTTTGTTCTTCCATCACGCTAAAATAGTAAAGCCGCCTTCATTTTGAGGATTGCCTTAGTAAATAATTATTAATCGTTTTTTAAGCCGGTTTTACAATCTGCCGTCCACTATTTCACGGTCCAACACGGCTTTGGTGTCAAAAATAACTGTTTTTTCGGTAATTAGGCTGTTAAGGTCCTGTTTAATAAATTCCGCATGCGCAACTGCCAGTATAATAGCATCATACTGCGTTGGCTTTCCATTGGTTGTTAATTCATCAAAATGAGCAATCAAATCAATATCGTACTGGGTTTTTACTTCCTGTTTGCCCGCCCGCGGATCGTATACATCCACGCTTATCCCAAATTGCGTTAACTCGTTATAAATATCTATCACCTGCGAGTTACGTATATCCGGGCAATTCTCTTTAAACGTAATCCCCAAAATAAGCGCCTTTGACCCGGCAATGCTATGCCCTTTCTTAATCATCAGCTTTACCACCTTATTGGCCACAAAAACGCCCATATTATCATTAACCCGCCTGCCCGATAGGATCACCTGCGGCTGGTAACCCAATGACTCCGCTTTATGCGCCAGGTAATAAGGATCAACCCCAATGCAGTGCCCGCCAACCAATCCGGGCTTATACTTTAAGAAATTCCATTTGGTGGCAGCTGCGGCTAATACATCATTGGTATCAATACCGATAAGGTCGAAGATGAGCGCCAGTTCGTTAACAAATGAAATATTTATATCCCGTTGTGCATTTTCAATTGCCTTTGATGCTTCCGCAACTTTAATGCTCGGCGCTTTGTAGGTGCCGGCTTTGATGATGGAACCATAAAGCCGGTCAACATAATCGGCAACATCGGGCGTTGATCCTGAGGTTACCTTCACGATGGTCTTCAATGTATTTACTTTATCGCCCGGGTTGATCCTTTCAGGCGAATATCCGCAGAAGAAATCAACATTAAACTTTAGTCCCGATTGCTGTTCCAGTACCGGTACGCAATCCTCTTCGGTGCAGCCGGGGTAAACCGTCGACTCATATATAACAACGTCATTTTTCTTTAATACTCCCCCGATAATTTCAGTAGCGTGAAGCAGCGGCTTTAAATCAGGAGATTTAAAATGATCGACAGGCGTAGGTACCGTTATGATAAAAACATTGCAGCCCTTTAAATCGGCCGATGACGAAGATAGCACCAGGCCACCGGTGGCGATCACTTGTTTTAATTCTTCAATATTGGCTTCGTTGGTGTAGTCTCTCCCTTTTTTTAACTCACTTATCCGCTCGCTATTGATATCGAAACCCAAAACACTGTACTTTTTGGCATACTCAATAGCAAGGGGCAGCCCCACGTATCCTAAACCAATAACGGCAATTTTAGTATCAGCTAAGTCGAAGTGTCTCATTAATATTTCTTTTGATGAAAATCATTCATCGCGGCCAAAGGTAAAATTAATTGTTCATTTTGTTAATACAGACCAGGCGTTCCACTTTTCTGCACGGAACACCCCGGAACACTGCGAAACACGCTCATTATCAGCTGGTTCAATATTTTAACAGATTACAACATTCCGCTAAGTTGCTGATAATCAACAAATAGCAATTCAAGCATTTTAGGCAAGATCAGCGGAACATATTGATAATCAGCTGTTTCTAATTTTTAGAAAACCGTTAAATGTGTAAACCTATTCCAGGACGATAACTACTGACAAAACACTGTCACCAAAATAGCTACCGCAATCACTTAAATTTGTTGTTATCCTTCTCCATTCTAAAGCCGCTGTCTACCACAACAATAAAACAATACCAGAATACCACCATGTCAACCATTACGCCAATGGATTTCTACACCTCAAGTGCCGAACGCCCTTCCTATATCGAAGAGCTGCGCGCTGAAAGCCGCGGCCTGCCCTACCGCCCGGCCAAAAGAAAAAAAAGTAACGAACGCCTACCACCCAATCCCCGCGACAGTCACCGCCTGTTCACTATCGAGAAAGGCAACCGCTGGATGGAACTGGCCCGACGCGAACCGGAAGCCAAAATGCTCATGGGCGAGCTATGGCACCAGGGCGAACTCTGCATGTTGTTTGCCGATACCAATATCGGCAAATCGGTGCTGGCCGTGCAAATTGGCGAAAGCATAGCACGCGGACAAAACATTGGCCCCTTCCCCTGCCAGGCGCCGCCCGCCCGCGTACTCTATATCGATTTCGAGCTCACCCAGGCGCAGTTTGGGCAGCGCTACAGCCAGGGCGATGAGGATCACCAATTCTCCGATAATTTTTACCGTGCGCAATACAATTTCATCCCCGATCCGCCGCCCAATGTCGACGAAAACGAGCTCCTCATTGCCGCCATTGAATATAAAATACAACTCGCCAAGGCCACCGTGCTCATTATCGATAACATTACCTGCCTGCGCGGCGGCACCGAAAATTCGGCCGTGGCGCTCGCGCTCATGAAAAGCCTCAAAGCGCTCAAAACCGACCACAACCTATCCATCCTGGTACTGGCGCATACCCCAAAACGGCGCAACCCCACACAACCCATCAGCGCCGACGACCTCCACGGCAGCAAGCTCCTCGTCAACTTTGCCGACAGCGCCTTCGCCATTGGCAAAAGCACACTTCGAGGACCTCAGTGCGCACTTCGAGAGCCTCAGTATGACACAAATAGCGGCCTGTGCTACCTCAAACAAATAAAACAGCGCAACACCGCCCAGCGTTACGGCGCCGATAACGTTTGCCTGTGTCGCATCCAAAAACCCGGCGCCTTTTTACACTTCACGTTCGAAGGGCACAGTGCCGAATACCATCACCTCCTCAGCCAAACCGCCGCCGGTCGCCGGCAATTAGCCAATAAAATAGCCACCCTCGCCGCCACCGGCCTCAGCCAGCGCGACATCAGCAAACAACTGGGGATAGGTCTGGCCACTGTGAATCGTCTGCTCAGCTATGCAGATCGAGAGGGATTTGAAAATTTGAAAATGAGAAAATTTGAAAATGAGGAGGAATCTACAAATGACCCAATGACAAATGACTCAATGACCAATGACCTAATGACTAATGACCTAATGACTAATGACCAAAAGGGATTTGAAGATTTGACGATGAGTAAATTTGAAGATGGAAAGGAATGTGCAAATGAGGAACGATTTACAAATAAAGAAGGCCCCGCCTTAAGTTCCCTCCCTCGGGAGGGCAGGGAGGGGTTATCAAACTATGCACCGCCTCCACAGATGCATAAATGTGCGGACTTTGGAGAATGCGCAGCAATGCCGATACCTGAAAACACAAATACTGAGGGGTTCTCGAACTATGCATCACCGCCAGCCAGGCCGATCTACAACGTTCAAAACCCTATCGGCGGCGTAACAACATCAATCATTGACATAGCACTCTCACCCGAACTGCTGGATCACTTAAAACAAACAAAGACTTACGAAAACCCCGCCCTTGGGGCAGTACGCAGTTCCCGTAACGACGAAGCTCCCCCGTCAGCAGAAAAGCTTCGGAAAAAATCCTGAAAAACAGCAGGCCCGTGAAGTGGCCTGGGGCATAGGAAACGGCAAAGCCCTCTTGAGTGCCTTAAAAAAACAATTAAACCCGACCGCCGGTTCAAGCGTCCCGTGGCTGTTGCACAATGGAGCAATTAGGGATTATGAATTAATTTTGTGCTTTATGTTAACCTAGATATTATTGAACAGTAAGTGGAATTTGTTGTGTTAACGAGCTTAATAATGCGTCC
>Ga0068855_100001829_pt1 | contig 26537 bp, 24 predicted proteins | sample KBSCornC52_FD_66592 | JGI IMG/M metagenome (GOLD analysis project Ga0068855, IMG submission 66592) | Corn rhizosphere microbial communities from Kellogg Biological Station, Michigan, USA - KBS Corn C5-2 | ecosystem: Host-associated > Plants > Roots > Rhizosphere > Soil ... | reverse complement strand
CAGTCGTCAGGGCAACCAACCCGGAAGGGCTGAGTGATCTGAACCTCAACTTCAAGGACGGGCGACTCAAACTGCTACTGCCGCTTTATAAGGCTCGGAATTTTCCCAAGTACCTTAGCGACCAGGAACTGGCCGATTGGGAGTCGTTCCGCCGCCGGAAATTAATCGATAATAAAACCACTGATAAGTTTTTTGCCCGGCTCCAAGACATTACCAAAACGCCGGGCATAACACCGGAACAGACATACATATTAGAAGAACTTAATCTGTACGCGCAGTCGGTTATACCGGCAGACTGAGCTGGCGGCGCTGCCAGAGTTTCAGTTTCAGCCACACAATGAATTGCTTTTGCTTGGCAATAGCCAGCCGGCCCAGTGGGGCACGTAGCAGCCAGCCCGTAAAAAGCAGGCTGAAAATTATAAGCTCATAAAAAGTTATCTGAAAGCGGGTGCCCGGAATCTGCCCCAACACCAGCAAAAAGTCTAACATAGACTTACTTCTCCCTTTGTTTGAACATAAAAATACCACCATATTGCTTAAAAATCAATTAGATTATAATCATAAGCATGTTTTTTGTGGGAACTTTTCAATAAGTTGATAATGGCAGCCTGTGCACTAGAAAAATCGGCCCAAAACCTGTATAATCATTCAGCTTCATGAATGATTATATTAGCGTGAGAGGGGCGCGGGAGCACAATCTCAAGGATATTTCTTTGCAGATCCCGCGCGGCAAATTAGTGGTGATTACCGGGCTAAGCGGCTCCGGTAAATCGTCATTGGCTTTCGATACGATCTATGCCGAGGGCCAGCGGCGCTATGTGGAATCGCTCAGCGCTTACGCAAGGCAGTTCTTAGGTTTGATGGAAAAACCGGACGTTGATCAGATAGACGGCTTGAGCCCGGCCATCAGCATCGATCAAAAATCGACCAGCCGTAACCCCCGCTCGACAGTCGCGACGGTTACGGAGGTCTATGACTATCTTCGATTATTATTCGCGCGCATCGGCACACCGCACTGTCCGATCTGCGGTAAGCCGGTGTCTCGGCAGACTACCGCGGCCGTGCTGGATCAGATTATCGCCGTCGAAAAAGACGCCCGCCTGATGGTTTTGGCGCCGATAGTAATTGATAAGAAAGGCGCTTTTGAGCACATACCCGAACAATACCAGCGGGCCGGTTTCGCCCGGGCCAGGGTAGATGGTGTCGTTTACGCGCTGGATGAGTTCCCGACACTGGATAAGAATTATCGCCACAAAATTGAAATCGTGGTTGATAGGTTAGTTAATAACGAAGAAAATCGCTCGCGGCTGGCTCAAAGTGTGGAGCAGGCATTTGATATCGCCGAAGGTTTATTGATAGTCAACAATGCCGATGCCAAGACTGATAAGAATTACAGTTTGAAATACGCCTGCGTCGATCACCCCGATGTAGCGATCCCGGAATTGGAGCCGCGGACCTTCAGCTTCAATAGCCCGCACGGCGCCTGCCCAGTGTGTACCGGCTTGGGCAGCCGGCTGGAAGTTGACCCGGAGCTGGTTATTCCGAATGGAAAATTGACTATCGCTGAAGGCGCTATCCGGCCGTTTAACCGCATCAATACTGATGCCTGGTATATGAAAAAGCTCCAAGCTGTCGGTGAGCGATACGGCTTTAGCCTGCATATACCGACGGCTGAATTAAGCAAAGACCAGTTCGATAAAATTATGTACGGCACTGGCGATGAAACTTATCAGGTGCAATTGGGTTTGGGCCGCAGTTTTAGTACAACTTATGAAGGGGTGGTGCCGAACCTGGAACGCCGTCACCGCGAGACGGACAGTGATTTTATCCGCCGCGATATAGAACGGTTCATGCAGGAACGACCTTGCCATGCCTGTGGCGGCAAACGGCTCAAGCCGGAAGTTTTGGCAGTGACAATCAGCAGTCGCTCGATAATGGATATCTGTGAGCTTTCGATCGATGATGCCGTAGAGCTATTCAAGAATATGAAATTGAATGAGACGGAAACCAAGATCGCCCGGCAAATCCTCAAAGAAATAAACGCCCGGCTGAATTTCTTGCAGGACGTAGGCTTGAACTACCTCAATCTGGCCCGCAGCGCGGTCAGTCTATCCGGCGGCGAAGCCCAGCGGATTCGTTTAGCGACGCAGATCGGCTCAGGCCTGCAGGGCGTGCTATACGTTTTAGATGAGCCCAGTATCGGTTTGCACCAGCGTGATAATAAGCGTCTGCTAAATACATTGAAACGACTGCGTGACTTAGGCAACAGCGTGTTGGTGGTCGAACATGACGAAGAAACGATCGAGACCGCTGACTACCTGGTTGATATCGGGCCGGGGGCCGGGATTCACGGTGGTCAAGTGGTGGCCACCGGTACACCGGCCGAAGTCGCCAAAGCTGACGGCAGTGTAACCGCTGAATTCCTGCGCGGTGAGCGTAAAATTGATACGCCGAAAAAACGCCGCCTGGGAAATGGCAAAGAACTGGTTGTCAAGGGCGCTCGTGAGAATAATTTGAAAAACATCAATGTCCGTATTCCGCTGGGACAGCTGGTGGTAGTCAGCGGTGTATCGGGTTCTGGTAAGTCCAGTTTGATTAATGACATTTTGGCCAAAGAACTCTCGGCTCGATTAATGCGGGCCCAAACCGTTCCCGGCCGGCACGATGACATCGAGGGCATTAAAGAATTGGACAAGGCCATCGTTATCGACCAGTCACCAATCGGCCGAACGCCGCGGTCCAATCCGGCGACCTATACCGGTGTTTTCACGCCGATCCGTGAGTTGTTCGCCCAGATGCCGGAGGCCAAACTGCGCGGTTATAGCCCCGGCCGCTTTAGTTTCAACGTCAAAGGCGGCCGCTGCGAGAATTGTGCCGGTGACGGTGTCATCAAAATCGAGATGCACTTTTTACCGGATGTTTACGTATCTTGCGAGGTCTGCCATGGCAAACGCTACAACCGTGAGGCACTGGAGATCCACTATAAGGGTAAGACCATCAGTGACGTGTTGGAAATGACCTGCGAACAGGGGCTGGAGTTCTTTGAGAATATCCCTTCTATCGCTCGCAAACTCCAGACATTAGTCGATGTCGGCCTAGGCTATATCGCGCTTGGCCAGCCGGCGACCACGCTGTCCGGCGGCGAAGCCCAGCGGATTAAATTAGCCAGCGAGTTAAGCCGCCGTCCGACCGGACGGACACTTTATATATTGGACGAGCCGACCACCGGCCTGCACATGGCCGACGTCGATAAGCTGCTGCATGTTTTACACGCTTTGGTGGAAACCGGTAACAGCATGATTGTCATCGAGCATAATTTAGATGTTATTAAAAATGCCGACCATATCATCGATATGGGACCGGAAGGCGGCGAGGCCGGCGGTCAAGTGGTGGCGGAAGGCACGCCCGAACAAGTCGCTAAAGTCAAAGACAGTTACACCGGTCAGTTCCTAGCCAAGGCACTTGGCTAGTTGTTCTTGTGCCGGAAAAAGTAATCGAAATCTTCCTTGAGGCCTTTTATCAGACCTTGTCGCCGGCGTGAATCCTTCAAAAGCTCCCATAGAACAACAATATAGATGGCGATGAGCCCGGCGACGATGACCGGGAAAAAATATTTATCAATGTTCGTGACATTGGCTCCCAGCCAATAGCCCAATAAAGTTATACCGCCGCCCCACAAAGCCGCTCCGATCACGTTATAGATGAAATAGGTGCGCCGCGACATTTTGCCGGTGCCGGCGATGATCGACACCAGAGTACGGATGTGGGCGATAAACCGGGCCAAGACGATCGTGGCCGGGCCGTACTTTTTAAAATACTCCTGGGTCCGGGTCACGTATTCTTCACGGAATAATATCCCGCCTTTGCGCTTAAATACTTTTGGCCCGATTCTCTCCCCGAAAATGTAGCCGACTTCGTAACCGGCGACCGCCGAAATAATTACAACCGCTATCAGTGCTGCAATCGGCAGCTTCCCCTGGCCGGCGAATAATCCGGCTGTCAGCAGCAAAGTGTCACCGGGTAATATCAAGCCGAGTAAGATGCCGCTCTCGGCGAAAATAATCGCGCCAATCGCCAGAAGACCGCCGGTCTGGACAATTGTGTGCGCGTCAAACATCCCTATATTGTACAATTACACCTTAGAATCTGGTATAATTATCTGAAGATAAAGGAGTTCGTATTATTTATGGCTGATATTGATGCGCCCGTAAAACTTGAGCAGCGCGCTGTACTGGGCAAAGGCCTGGGACGATTGCGCCAAGACGGAGTAGTCCCGGCGGTTATTCATAATCACGGTGAGGCGTCCATTCATGTTATGGGTCCGGAAGCCCAGCTGGTCAAGGTTTACCATGCCGCCGGCAAACACCATCCGCTTAATCTGGAAGTCGGCAACGATAAATACTTGGCTTTGATAAAAGACGCGCACTTTGACCCGGTCAAGCGCCGCCTGCAGCACGTGGTTTTTCAAGCTATTAAGCAAAATGAAACCGTAGAGGCGGAAGTTCCGATTAGGATCGAAGGTGATGCACCGGCCGAAAAAGTCGGTTTGATAATTCTGCACCAGTTAGACGCGGTTGAGATCGAAGCCCTGCCGCGAAACTTGCCAGATGAGCTGGTAGTCAGTGCCGAAGGTCTGGTTGAATTGCATGATAAGATCATCGTCGCCGACCTTCAAATTCCGTCAGGCGTGACGGTTCTTACCGATGCCGAGCACCCCATCGCCACCGTCGCTGAAAGCCGCGCCATGGTCGCTGAAGAAGCTGAAGCTGAAGAGATTGAGGGCGAGGGCGGTGAAGAAGGCGAAGGCCAGGCCGCCGAAGGCGCTGAGGCTGACGCCGCCGGCCAAGAAGTCTCTAAAGAATAGAGATGGACCGATCTCCAGAGCAGCGCTGGTCCGCTGAACATAGCAGGCAATTTCAAGAGCACTACAAAACGATGCGCGGCTACATCCGGCGTGAAGTTACGCGCACAAATCTTGCCAGAGAGTTGGTTCACTTCTTGAAGTACCCAAGACACATCGTTGATATTGGCGGTGGACGGGGAAGTGATACTCGCTGGCTGGCCGAGCGGCACCATGAGGTAGTGTTGGCCGATACCGATGACGATTCATTAGCTGAAGTCCAGCAGCATACCTATCCCATGCTGGAAGACATTATCAGCGGTGACGGCGCTACAGTGCTAGAACGCTACGGGCCGGAAGCATTCGATATGGTCCTATCACACGGCACTCTTTTATACTCCACCGAACCTAAAAAGGACTTAGCTCAGACCTATCAGATTTTAAATAAAGGCGGTTACATATCGCTGTTAACGGCTGGTAAGTTTGGTAAGATGCGTCGGTTCCAACGCGGCGGGCAGTCCGCCGCCTTGGCCAAATTATTGGCTACAGGCAAGTATGTGAATAAGCTTGGACTAGAGGCGGTGGCTTATCTTCCGCAAGAAGTTGATCAATTGTTAACGGCTAATGGCTTTAAAACAGAAGCCTGGTTCGGTGTCCGGATATTTTCTGATGAAGACAACAGGCCCGTCGATGAAGTGCCATCGCTCCATAAGAACCGGATTTTACGGCATGAACTAGACGCTTCGCGCGATAGCTCGCTGCGGCCGGCCGGGCAGCTGCTCCATTTCATCGCCCGTAAAAATACTTAACAAGTCAAGTATTTATTCTTCCAGGAAGCCGCCGGACTGGTGGGCCCATAATTTAGCATAAGTGCCTTTGGTGCCAAGTAAGTGTTTATGAGTGCCTTGCTCGATAACTTTACCATTCTCCAGGACCACTATCTGGTCCATTCTTTGAACGGTACTTAAACGGTGTGCGATGACGATGGCGGTTCGCCCCTCCATCAGTTTCCATAGTGCCGCCTGAATCAGCTTTTCACTCTCACTATCCAGGGCGCTGGTGGCTTCATCCAACACCAGAATTGGGGCGTCTTTGAGCATGGCCCTGGCGATGGCGATCCGCTGGCGCTGTCCGCCGGATAATTTCACGCCACGCTCTCCAACCAAGGTATCGTAGCCGTGCGGCAAGCCCTTAATGAATTCATCGGCATGGGCGTACCTGGAAGCCTTTAAAACATCATCTTCAGAGGCGCTGGGCCGGCCGTATAAGATATTCTCTTTTATGGTCCGATGGAAAAGCAGAGGCTCTTGCGGTACATATGTTATAAATCGGCGCAAGTCATCTTGGGTAATATGGGCAATGTTTTGACCGTCGATCAATATCTCTCCCTTATCAACGTCCATGAAACGGAGAATAAGCTTGGTTAAAGTGGTTTTGCCGCCGCCGGAGCGTCCGACAAGCCCGATTTTTTCGCCGGGCGCTATCTCGAGGTTAAATTTACTGAACAGCAGCTTCTGACGCTGGCCACTACGTGCATCGTGATCGAAATCAACATCCCGGAAAACCACATGACCTGAAGTGATGCGTGGTGTTTCCGGCTGCTCAGGATCCTGGACGGTCGGTGCGCTCGCCAGGTTGTTGACCATATCATAGGCATCACCGATGCTCCGATTATAGTTACGCAGAGCCTGGTTACCAAAGCCGAATAGCTGGTCAACAATACTTGAGGTATAGCTGAAAATCAAAAAGACGGTCGCGATATTAACCTTGAACACCATCACGCTGATTACAGCCATCAGTAGAGCCAGGCCGCCCATCGAACGACTAAGTACCCCGAGGTAGTTCATCTGTTTCTGATGCGATCCGGCCAACTTAAAAATTGACTGCCGAGTGGTGTTAGTAGCCTTGGCAAAGCGCCGCTTTTCATATTCGCTGTGTGAAAAGCTTTTTATTGCCACGACGTTGGTAATGGCATCGGCCAAATAGCCGGTTTGTCGACTTTCATCGGCGGCCGTTAAAGCGCCATAACGTCTTACTGGTTTGGATATTTTGAAAGCGAACGCGATAAAAGCCGCGGACGAGATAATTAATAACAGCACGAACAGCGGTGCCCGGGGTCCTAGAATGATCGAAGTGATCACTATTCCGGCGACCAGCGGGTATACCTGAAAAATAGTAGTGTCGGCTGTGCGCACGTAGGAGTTCATCAGCTTGTTGGTTTGTGAGACTAAGGAGCCGGTGAAGTTATTGGCGTGGAAATCAGTGCTCATTTGCAGCATATGATCAAGCACTTCTTCGGCTATATCTTTGCTAATATTTGCCTCCAGCTTCCAGACAAAATGGTCGACCAGCCTCCAGGCCACCATACCGGCGAAAAGTATTAGGATGTACCAGACCAACTGTGATCCAAAACTGGCCCAAATATGGTGCGGTTTATATTGATGCTGACTAAGTCGGCTCAGTACGTTGGCCAGGATCAAAGGCGGTAGATAATTATTTAGCAAAGATGCCAAGGGCAAACTAATAGCGACTCCGGTCACCCAGCTCGGGTATTTTCTGGCGCGATTCCAGTAGTAGCCAAAAACAGCTTTAACTTTATTAGTTTGATCCATGGACGCAGTCTCCTATCGCTGCGTGTTTAAGTTATTTTAGTTTTTTGTCTTTTTGTCTTTAAGAGATGACCAGGCTGAAAGCAGCGGCCTTGGTCTGATCGCCGGTTTGTAAATCTATCATTGTCCGCTCCCTTCTCCTGTTAAATTAGTCATAAAATTGTAACACTCCGTTTGTCATCTGACAAACTTATTATGATTTGGTAGTCTGTTAATTGCGATGAGCAAGGTTGAGGATAAATTAAAACAGCTGCCGACGACGCCTGGCGTCTATTTCCATAAAGATGCCAAAGGCGAGATTATTTATATTGGCAAAGCCGCCAGTCTGCGGAATCGGGTCCGTCAATATTTCCAAAACAGCCGGGCGTTCGACCCTAAAACCGATTTGCTGGTCTCCGAAATCAGCGATATCGATTGGACCGAGGTCGAGACCGAAGCTGACGCGCTATTCTTAGAGGCCGAGCTGGTCCGGCGGTACATGCCGCGCTACAACATTCTTTTACGTGATGACAAGAGCCTGCAGTACATCCGGATAGATTATAAAAGTGATTATCCGACAGTAACGATGGTGCGCCGGCCGCTGGATGATAACGCTGAATATTTCGGTCCCTACGTCAGCGGTTTCGCGGTCAAAAAAGCCCTGCGCTATTTACGCCGGGCATTTCCTTACGCCATCAGCAAACCCACTGGCCAGAATCGTAACAGCCTTTATTACCACCTCGGCCTGGATCCCGGCTTGGAGGAAGGTAAGACCAGTTTGGGCGAATATCGGGCGAACTTACGAAAACTGATGCAATATCTGCGCGGCGACCGCGTAGGCCTGGTGCGCGATATAGAACGGCAAATGAATAAAGCGGCTAAGGCCAAAGACTTTGAAACAGCCGCCCACTTTCGTAATCAGCTGCAGGCCCTGCAGCAGCTTAGCCGCCAGATACTTTTCTCGGACCGCGAGCTGCAGGACGCCTCCAAGGACTTAGCTTTGGTCGGACTAGCTACACTACTGGGGTTAAGTAAGCCGCCGCGGCGCATAGAAGGTTTTGATATCAGCCATATGCAGGGCACCGACAATGTCGCCAGTATGGTCGTCTTTATCAACGGCTTGCCGGATAAGGCGTCTTACCGAAAATTTAAGATGCGGGTTGGTGGCAATGATGACTTTGCTCACATGGCCGAAACTATGCATCGGCGGCTAAGGGAAGACAATCGCAAAAAATGGGGACTCGGTGACCTGATGCTGATTGATGGCGGCCGCGGTCAGTTATCGGCCGCCATAACGGCTCGTGATGAATGCGGCTTAGATATCCCGATGGTCGGGCTAGCTAAAAAGCAGGAAGAAATCATCATCCATAAATCTAAAAGCCTAATGAACTCCTCTGCCGAAAAAATTATTGAGCAGGCCAAAAAGATGGAGGCCTACCTTAACGAATCGGATGACTTTATAAGTATTGAATTATCCAAAGATTCCAATATCGTCAAACTGTTGCAGCGTATCCGCGATGAGTCGCACCGGTTTGCCGTCAGCTATCATAGTACCCTAAAACGCGGCCGCCAGACGGCCAGTATTTTAGATGAGGTGCCCGGGATCGGGCCCGCCACTAGAAAGAAACTAATCCGTCATTTTGGCTCGGCGCGGGCCGTGCTGGCGGCCGATCAGGCGGCGCTCCAGCAGCTGCTGGGCCCGCAAAAAGGTAAACAGCTCAGCGCGTACTTCTCGAAAATCCATGATTAGGCTCGCGCTTTAGTCCGTAAAATTGGTACAATATATCCTATGTTACAGCACTTTGTGACGAGGTTTATCGCCCGCTGGGCCGTATCTTCATTGGGTCTCTGGGTAGCTTCCGGGCTGCTTGGTCCGGAGCGTTTAAGTGTCGGTAACACTTTATGGACAGTGTTGGGCGCCGGCTTGTTCCTGGCTTTAGTCAACATGGCGCTCAAACCGATTCTTGTCATCTTGTCATTTCCGGCCATCTTGCTAAGCTTGGGTTTTTTCATGCTGATCATAAATGGCTTCCTGATTCTGCTGGTACATTGGATATATAACCCGCTTTACGTTAAGAACCTTTGGGTTGCGGTCGCCGGCGGGGTGATCGTTGGCATCGTTAATTTCCTAGTAAGTAAAATTTTGGAGGATATATAGTTATGACGATTTGGAGTTATATAACGATTGGTTCGGTCATACTTTTAACGATCTTAATACTCATTCAGACGCGTGGCGCCAGCCTGGGCGCCGGCTTAGGCGGCGGCGGCGAAGTCAACACTGTCCGGCGCGGCTCCGACAAGACACTGCACCAGCTGACGATCATCCTGGTATTCATTTTTGCAGCCAGTATTATAATGGACATCGTTGCCAAGTAAGAGGCAAAAGCTTAACGTCTTATGGCTGGGATAGACGAGCAGACTAAAAGGCGGTTCAAGCGCCGGCTTAGGCGGCGTCAAAAAGACGCCCTGGTTCTGTCACAGCAGGCCGACCAGCAGATTGAGAACCTGCTGATTCGCCGGTTTGACCGACTGATGTCGGTACGCCGTTTCGTACTGCTGTGGACATCCCTCCTGCTGATCTTGATCTTCAGCAGTATTTTTCAAGCCAAAAATCTTTCATCATATTATCAATCTCTCCAGCCGGTGCCCGGCGGACTATACACCGAGGGGATCATCGGCAACTACACTAACGCTAATCCGCTTTATGCCACCGGTGCCGCGGATACGGCGGTCAGCCGTCTGGTCTTCTCGGGCTTGTTTAAGTACGACGCCGATAATAAATTAGTCGGCGACCTGGCCAAGGACTACAAGCTGAGTCCATCACAGACACGCTACACTATCCACCTTAAACAGGATCTTAAGTGGCAGGATGACTATCCAATTACCGCGGCCGACGTCGTGTTTACTTATAAGACGATCCAAAACATTGAATCGCAATCGCCGCTTTACTCCAGCTGGCAGGGAATTAAAGTTTCAAAACTAGATGATTACACAGTGAATTTTGATTTGCCAAACGCTTTGAGCGCTTTTCCTTATTCCCTGACCAACGGCATTATCCCCGAGCATATTTTACGCGACATTCCAGCCGAGCAATTGCGCAGCGCCCCGTTTAATACTCAGCCGGTTGGCAGTGGGCCGTTCGAGTGGAAATTCGTGGAAGTCACCGGCAACACCCCCGAGGATCGCCAGCAGCGCATCAGCCTGGCGGCCAATAAGTTATATCAAGGCGGTCGGCCGAAGCTGGATGGTTACAACCTGATTACATTCAGCGGTGAGCAAGCCATGATCGACTCGTTCAAAAACAAACAGATAAGCGCCATGAGCGGTTTGGAGAATATCCCAAGTGATTTGGCCACGGAAAAAGATATCAGCATTTACAATACACCGCTGACGACTTCGGTGATGACGTTCTTCAATAATTCACACAGCCCGTTGGATGACGCCAACGTTCGCCGGGCATTGATTCTGGGAACCAACCGTGGCAAGCTGGCTTCACTGTTTGACGAACCAGTGCGGTTGTCGGATAGTCCGTTGCTCAGCGGCCAGCTCGGTTATGATAAAACTTTGGTTGAACCCAGCTATAACTTCGATGTTGCCAATCAGACCCTGGACCAGGCCGGCTGGACTAAGGGTGCTGACGGCCTCCGATCTAAAAACGGCAAACCACTGACTTTTATTTTAAGTGCCCAGGACTCATCCAACTATTCCAAAGCCGCCCAATTCTTACTCCAATCTTGGACGAAGCTGGGTGTTAAAGTTCAGGTAAGTTACTTTAGCCGTGATGAATTGCAAGGCTCCGTGATCGCCAATCATGACTATGACGCACTGCTTTACGGTATTTCGATTGGCGTCGACCCGGACGTGTACGCTTATTGGGATAGTTCCCAGGCCGCTATAACTTCGCAGGGTCACCTTAACTTAAGTGAATATAAATCGGCCGCGGCTGATCAGGCGATTGAGGGCGGCCGGACACGATCGGATCCGGCTATCCGGGCGGTTAAATACAAAGCTTTCTTAATTCAGTGGACCAAAGATTTACCGGCCATGCCGCTATATCAGCCTAACTTTCTATATATAACCCGAGGGCAGGTCTTTAACTACGAGCGAAAATCAGCTAACGCCCCGGCTGATATGTATTACGACGCCAATCTTTGGATGGTCCGCCAGAAGCGGCAAAATATTAACTGAGAAACTGCTTGATAAACCGGTCAGTAAGTGTATGATTGGCTTAAGATTAAGCATAAGGATTAGCTATGGCTAAAAAAACTACGAAAAAACGGACTGTTAGTAAAAAAACCAGCTTTAATAAAAAAGAACTGGGTTTATTCGTGCTCATCTTTGCCGCGGTTGGCGCCGTGACATTGTGGGTCAGCTTTGCCGCGCCGGCGCCGCCTGCCACATTGGTGGCCAATCCGAACCCGGCTACGGTTGGCAGTAGTGAAGTCTTTACCGGATGCGGCTATCAGCCCAATAAGGGTACGACTATTGTAATAAATTCGCCGTACGCCACTAGCTGGTTTGGGGCGCCGGCTGACGCCCAGGGTTGTATCGATTCATCAAAAACCGAAAACTTTACTAACCAACAAGCCGGCACCTATAAAGTTAATGCCTGGCAGGTTAATCCTAATAACTCCAAGAAGAGTAAGATTTACGGCAGCGTTACTTATAGCGTGCAGTAAGTTCACGGAAATTAAAAAGGCTCCTATTTGCAGGAGCTTTTTAATTGGTGGGCGAGGAGGGACTCGAACCCTCAAGCCTTATCGGCAACGGATTTTAAGTCCGCAGCGTATACCAATTCCGCCACTCGCCCTGGAGGCGCGTACGGGACTCGCACCCGTCTAAAAGGTTTTGCAGACCTCTGCGTAACTTCTCCGCCAACGCGCCCCGTCACAATCGAGGCATCGGCTTCCATGAGCTAATTTCATACGCTCACTTCCAGCCTCGGCTCGATTGCTCCTCTCAATTTTGCGATATTCTGCTAAAGCACGAAATCGCAAAATTGTATTAAGACCAACAAAGGTCATATCAATTATACTAAACTTACCTCTTTTAATGGTTGAAATTAAGCAGTAATAACGTTATTGTTTACTTACAAACACAAGCGGTGGGTAGAGAGGTTGCCAATGACTTGGGACTGGGGATCACCTATCGCACTCGGACTCTTCTTGTTAATGTGCGGTGGCACCGTGGTATTGCTTGGTGTGGCTGCTACCGTTGCGTCCAGCAGTGCAAGATGGACAAACAATCGTCGTCGATAACAATTTAATCACCTCACCACACGTCGCTAATTCAAAATAAAAATTATCTCCACGTCCCCGCCAAAACAGCGGGGATTTTTAACTAAAATTTGACAATGTCAAAACCAGGCTTATAATTTCACTAGGAAACTAGTATAATAGTTATATTATGATTGTTTTCCGACTTAATACCCACTCCGGAGTGCCGCCCTACCTTCAAATCGTTCAGCAGGTTAAGCAAGCGCTGCAGGTTGGGTTACTGCAGGAGGGCGACCAGCTCCCTACCGTCAAAGAGGTTGTGGCCCATATCGCTATCAACCCGAACACGGTCTTCAAGGCCTATCGTGAGCTGGAAATGCTCGGCATCATAGAAGGCCGGACCGGTAGTGGCACTTTTGTGAAAAAACGGCCGGTCGGGCCATCGCCAAAAGTCCAAGAAGCTTTGAGTAACCAGCTTGAGAGCTGGATAAACAAAGCCCGCAAGGCCGGACTGGATGAAGAATCAATCGAAGCACTGGTTCGCATCGCACTAAATAAGAAAGGTTAGATCTATGGGGAAGTCAGCCATACAAACAAAAGAACTTGGTAAAAAATACGGCTCCTTTTGGGCACTGGAAAATTGCAATATCAGCGTGCCGGAAGGAAGGGTGTCGGCTTTGGTCGGTCCGAACGGAGCAGGTAAGTCAACTTTATTGAAATTACTAACGGGGCTGAGTAACGCCAGTAGTGGCGAGAGCCAGGTGCTGGGAAAAGCTCCGGCTCAGCATGAAGATTTTTTGGCCGGCATCGGCTATCTGGCGCAGGAGATACCACTTTATAAGTCACTGAACTCCGCTGAGCATATCGCGATGGGTAAGAATTTAAACAAACACTGGGATGAAGCGTTTATCACCAATCGGCTGAAAGAACTCGGGATTCCGCTTGATCGACCGGTTGGCAAACTTTCCGGCGGCCAACAGGCCCAGGTCGCTTTAAATTTAGCTCTGGCCAAGAAACCCAAACTACTGATGCTGGACGAGCCGGTCGCCGCGCTGGATCCGCTGGCCCGCCACGATTTCCTGTCTTCGCTAGCCCAAGCCGTGGCTGACGGTGGTTTAACAGCTGTGATGTCTTCGCACCTGCTGGCCGACTTAGAGCGGGTCAGCGATCACGTCATCGTGCTGGCATCGGGTAAAACCCAGCTTTGTGATGATATTGAGAACGTCCTAAAAGAGCACAAGCTGCTGGTTGGTACTCGCGAGCGCTCAAAAATTTTAGGTGATGGCGTAAACGTTATTCACGAAACCCATACAGCCAGGCAAGCTACTTTGCTGGTGCGAGTTGAAAAGGGTACAAAACTGCCAGCCCATTGGCAGCAGCAAGAACCGAACATCGAGGAGATTATCCTGGCATACATGGGCCAGGCAAAAGAAAGGGGCGCGCAATGAATTGGTTCGCATGGCGGCAGCACCGCAAACAATTCATAGTCTTCGGTATATTGCTGGCGGCTTTCGCCGCGCTGCTTATCCCCACCGGCATTAACTTTTGGCATCAGTATCAGCATGCGCTGACCACTTGCGCGCAAAACCCTAACACACCCAGCTGCAGCGACCTGACCAACAGCCTGTTTACAAGTTCGGCCGATGGTTTTATACGGATTGCAGCTGTGCTGGGCACGTTTGGCCTGCCTATCCTGGTCGGGCTGTTCATCGGCTCACCCCTTTTCGCTAAAGAATACGAAGAAGGTACTAACAAATTGGCCTGGACCCAGAGTGTATCACGCCGCAGATGGCTGACCATTAAGCTGGCGTGGGCGCTTGGCTTCGCGCTGCTCTATGGTGTAGCGCTGGCTTTACTAATCACTTGGTGGTCACGCACTTTGAACGCGATGACGCATTATCGTTTCATACAAGGCCACTTTGAGACTCAAGGCTTAATGCCCGTAGCCTACAGCCTCTTCTTTACCGCCATTGGGCTCATGACCGGCGCCTGGTTTCGCAAGACACTGCTGTCGTTTGCAGTAACCTTTGGTGTGTTCGTGGTCTGCATGACAAGTTTTGCCAACTGGATTCGCCCACACTATATGGCGCCCGTTACCGTTACTTCGGAGGTGGGGCCGGGGGCTATCGAAAATAAGATTCCGACGGGGGCCTGGGTACTTAAAAGGGGTGACTTGGTCAACAAAGATGGTAAGGAAGTATCATTCGATCTCCCGAATTTCCCGGCGGAGTGTCAAAAACTAACTCTGGATATCCAGGTGCCTAATGGCAGCCATGTCGCGAAGATTAAAGGATCCGGCGTTGACCCGGTCGTCGATTGTCTTAACCGCTACGGTTTCCACCAAGTTGCTAAATACCAGCCATCTTACCGTTACTGGGATTTCCAGGAAATAGAATCTGGAATATATCTAGGTATGACGGCTATAGCTGTCGGCGCAACTTACTGGTTGGTTTTGAGGCGTGACGCGTAGATCAGTTCCAGCTCGGCGCCAAGGGCCGCCTAACCCGCGGCCGTCGGTTTTTGGGCTTGTGTGTTATTCGGCTATTCTGGCTATCGTAATAGTCTTATCGTTCCATTACCACAAACCATCGTCTACTGAGGCTAATGTAAAACTTAGTTGGCCAAAGACGGGCGAAGCTGCAATAGGCGTTGTAGGCAAAGGGGTTTTAGAAACTCATGGTGAGCAAACTGACAGACCTACGGCCAGCACTGCCAAATTAATTACAGCCTTAACTGTGCTTAAAAAATATCCGCTCCAGCCTGGCCAAAATGGACCGGTCCTCACGATGTCGCGTAGCGATATAAACTTGCTGATTACTTACGATGAATTGGACGGTTCGGAAATTGGCAAAGTTGTTGTAGGCGAGAAGCTCAGCGAGTACCAGATGCTAGAAGCCATGATGCTGCCCTCGGCCAACAATATGGCTGATAGCTTGGCCGTTTGGGCATTTGGATCTTTGGCAGATTATCAAATTGCCGCCGCCCAAACTGTTAAGTCTCTTGGTATGGCCTCTACTACAGTCGGTAGTGACGCCAGTGGATTGTCGCCAGACACGCTTAGCACGGCACACGATTTGGTTCTGCTGGGCGAAGCCGCCATGCAAAATCCAGTGCTTGCAGAGATCGTTAGCAAATCCAGCGTCGATGATTTTCCACTGATAGGTACAATCGAAAATACCAATACTTTGCTGGGCCAGGATGGCATCGTTGGTGTTAAAACCGGCAACTCCGACGAAGCTGGCGGCGTGTTTGTTTTTGCCGCCAAATATAATGATGACAGTGGCAAAGAACAGATTATCGTCGGTGCGGTGCAAGGTTTGCCCGATCTAGAAAAGGCGCTGCAAGCCGCTAAAACGTTGCTAAAATCGGCTGAAAAAAATATCAACCGGCTCTAAAAATCCACTGCACACCGTACTTGTCATAAAACTGCCCATAGATTCCAAACGGCATTTCGTGTAGCTCCTGCAGCCTGGTGTTATTATCGCCATCTTTGAGTTTATCGAAAATAGGCTTTAGCTCTTCATGGCTTTCGCCAGTGACAAAAATGGCGAAAGTATTGCCTTGCACCGGGTCAAATTCAGGCGAAGCCATCCAGTCGGTAGCCGATATTTCAACCTCACCACTCTTTAAATGAGCATTAATTATTCGCTCGTGTTTTTCCGGCGGCAGCATATTCTTCATCGGCGAATCACCAAGCTTGGTCATTTCCAGATCACCACCGAGGCATTCATGATAAAAACTCATAGCTTCGGCACAGTTGCCGTCAAACAGCAGAAAAGGTGTAGTCTTTAGCATGGTTATATTATCTGGACTTATTAAGCGCCCACTTCACAGAAGGACTTACTGCTTTATCAGTACGGTGGATACAGCCGATCCAGCAGCACGGCCGACGCTCGCCTTTGTGCATTTTGTCGCGCATTACTACAATATGTTTGGCCCGGGTCTCCGGCTTAGCGCAGGTAATCGTCCAGCAAATCCACTCGTTGCGGGCCAGCGGAGTGATATCTTGCCACATCGCCAGCATTTTTTTATCCGCCAAAATTGCTTTGCGCATATCGTCCGGCAGCTTGTGAAGCGTACCATCAGCCAGTTTTGTTTTAGTTATCACAGGTTTATTTTATCTTAAACTCAATGTTTACCGTTTAGATACTTACCGGCAATACTCAACGCTAAAGAGGGCAGAATGATAAAGACCGATGCCATCAACAGCCTCATGATTAAGCGATTGAAGTCCGACATGTCGTTATCATTTTCGGGCAGTGTCAGTACCTGTATTATCCCTAAAATACCGAATACGACTGAAGCGTAGATAAAAACTCGGGTGGCTATTTTTTGCATGATTCTAGTATATCAAGCAAAAGGGCCGTTTTTACTACTCGCCAACGGTGCCGATTTTGACGTCGCCGTCTCGCTGATAACTGGCAAAAATCACGCCGTTAGGCGCCACCACGCTATCTATCATTTTCCATGCGGCACTGACTGTTCCATCGCCAAACAAGCGCTTGCCGCTACCCAGAGTGATTGGGTAAGTTATTAGCCACAATTCATCGACTAGGTCGTTTTTTAGCAAGGTTTGTACCATGTTGCCGCTGCCATGCACACGGAGCTCACCACCTTCTGAATCCTTGAGTTTTTTAATGTCATCTACGCTGCTCACGAAAGACACGTTTTTCCAGTCCGTCTTATTCTCGGTTAGGCTATTGCTCATGACATATTTTTTTACATCCTGGATGCCCGGCCATATGTCGGCGTGCTTTGGCCAAAACTCCGCGAAAATGTCATAGGTTTTGCGTCCCAAAATAATATCGGTGCTTTGCATCCATTTTTGCATAAACTTAGCGGCCCCAGCATCGGCTCCGCTTTGGAACGGTGCTGTCCAGCCGCCATATTTAAAATCTTCTGAGGGGTCTTCTTCCGGGCCGCCCGGTGCCTGCATCACCCCGTCTAGCGTGATAAATTCCTGTACGATTATTTTTCTCATGATTTCCTCCCTTTCATAATGTTAACACTATCCAATACCATTTTCTTAACCAGTGCAGTCGATATTTTCTCATCCTCTGGGATGCTTACGGCGCCCACATTCATTACATAATTGTCCTTAAAATCTTGCTTGTGATCGGCAACTACTGGCGGTCGGACGTGGAGGCGGATGTATGGTTTTTTATAGCTAAACCAGGCGAACATGCCGCTGTAATCGTAGTCCTGGGCTGGGTAACCATAGCCCGGAAACTTAAAATAACTGACCGTCTCAACAGCATCCGGCGCCACTTGACGTATGGCCTGCCTGATCTGGCTCAGCTTAGCTTGCACCTCTTTTGGGCAGGCGGCAATGTACTCATCAACCCCGCCAGGAAATATAATTTTGCCCTTAGCCATAAAGTAACTATAACAAACCTTTTTTGACAGCCCTTTTCTAAGATTCCGGTAATTGGTATAATTTACATCTGTTATGCGGGTTTAGCTCAGTTGTTTAGAGCGCTTCCTTGCCAAGGAAGAGGTCGAGAGTTAGAGTCTCTTAACCCGCACCAGAATTGACCACAATCTTTTATTCAGAACCGGCAGCCAAATTATTACAGACTGCCGGTTCTTCATTTACGGTTGGGTCAATTCTTACCCCATCGCGCAGCTCCGCACGATGGGGACCTCACAAAAGAATCCTTTGGCAGGGATCTTTTTTACTTATTAATCGGGCGCACGGTTTCAACTTATGTCCGGTGAAGTCAACCTCTCGAGACAAATTGTGCCGGTTTACAGATTGAAGTGACGGTTATAACCTATTGGCAGAAGGTAGACATGCGCAAAGAGAAGAACAGACCAAGAGACACCATACTGGCTGACATTAGAAAGTTAGTCGTAAGTAAAGGGTATATCTATGCCCTGGCCGAGATACTCTCACAAGACTTCTTCGTAGACACCAGAAATGTCGCCAACGTCAATTGGCGTGAGCGGCTTCATAACAATGAGTTCGCATTACTAATGGGACTGATGCTTAAGAGTCCGACTATAGACTATAGAGAGATCGCGGACAGGGAGATAACCAACGCTATAAAGCAAACCCGGTCGCTCCTCGATGAACTGCATTGGACTTATAATTACGACTTCGGCCGCAGGCTTGCGGCTAAAGCCGACAAGATCGTTACCATGACCGAAGCCAACAAGAAACGTGAGTTTGAAGAAGTGTTTGGCAGTAAGGATATGATAATCGAATCAACATTTTACGGTGATTCTGGATTTTATGACGTTCAGTGCTTCGAACTTGCACCCAAGCTGTATGAGCATGACACAGAATGGCTAGACAACAATACTGCTTATGACGTATCCAAGGCACGGACAATCTACCAAGCGATAAATGATCTTACTCGTGCTATGCATTACGGCCGGAGCCATGAGGAGGAGTTTGTTGGAAAAACCATTCCCGAAACCGCTCCGTCGATGCGTGCCATAGACGAATTCGCATTTCCACTCGCCTTGATAGTTAAAAGTACGCAGAGGCTAGACAAGAGCATTACTGAAGCGGATGTAAAAGCATTCCTAGATATGTTTAGCTGCAAGGCCGGCGAACAACTCGATAGCTTTAATGAGCCTGGCGATGAGAATATATACACTTACAAGCCTATCGTAAAATTTGCAGATGAGATCTACTTCTTACCGAGTAAGATGTTCCTCGCCGAGGCCATATACAAAAGCCCGCTTTATTGGATGCGCAAAGATGCCGGCTACGCAGATACAGTGAATGAGCACATTGGTGACATCGCAGAAGACATAACCTACGACTATTTCGTGAAAATTTTTGGTAAAGAAAACGTCTATAAGCATATAGATATATACAAGGGCAAGAACCGCCTTACCGATATAGATGTTATGGCCATTCTTGGTAATACGGTCGTTATCGCTCAGAACAAGAGTAAGAAAATGACGCTATCGGCTTTGGCCGGCGATGCCGACGCAATTCGGACCGACTTCAAGAAAGCAGTCATTGACCCTTACGAGCAAGGCATAAAGGTCCGTGGCACAATTCTGGGAAACGATCCATATAAGCTGATCGACAGCACAGGAAAGCAAATCACCTTGCCTCAGGGCATAGAGCATGCCTACATATTGTGCATATCAAACGAACCCTATCCTGCTGTCATGAACCAAATGAGAGTGTTCATGGATAAAGTAGATCAGCTACCGCCAATTCAGATAAGCCTCTTCGATCTTGACCTAATGGCCGAGTACCTGACGGACCCTTATGAATTTGTATTTTATATTAAGCAGCGTCTAGAAAACCATGAAGGGATAATATCTGGCAACGAAATAATCCATTTAGCCTATCACTTGAAGTACGGCCTATTCATGCCGAAGGATTCAAACATGCTCGCACTAGACGAATCGTTCGGTCAGTTACTGGATGCTGATTACTACCATCGGAAAATGGGGACTCCAAAGCCCAAAGATAAAGATGCACTGCTGCCGTCATGGAAGAACGAAGAATATGACAAGATCATCGAAATGGTGAAGAAGCTTGGTGATCCGATGCAGACAGATATTATTTTCTTTCTCATGACCATTCCACACGACGTCATGGATACTATCACCGAGTACATTGGAAAGGTCAACGATCTGGCGGCCAAGGACCAAGGCTATCATGATTTCTCGGCCCCCATTGATAATAATGGAAAGCCCTGGGGCGGCATTACGTACATCGCAGGTGGCTCCTTTCAAGGGACTCTAAAACGGCTAGAAGTAATAGCCGAGATGAACAAGTACCGTGCCAAGGCGGATATCTGGTTGGCAATTGGAGCAAGAAGCGATGGATTAATTTCAATCATGGCGTTCAATAATAAGCCCTGGCGCCAAACCAAAGACATGGATCAGGCCCTAGACTTCTATCAGAAAAATACACATGGTCAGATGATTGAGATGAAATCTGACCAACAATAATCTAGTTACAATATTATTCATAATGCCCAGCATTTGTCCGCTCTAACCTTATGCCGAACCCCTGAAAAAAGTTACACTTTCACGAATAATGCTGCACCATGAATCCCTCTCGTTGAGGGATTTTATATTTTCTTGGTTTTGGCTTCTAATTTACCGTCCTGTAACCGGAAGGTTTTGTCGGTCTTGCCGGCGATGGATAGGTCGTGGGTCACAACGATTATGGTCGTGTTCTCGACTTTGGCGATTTCATGCAGCAGAGTAAAGATGACTTTACCGGTTTCGCTGTCTAAGTTACCAGTTGGTTCGTCGGCTAGGATCAATTTAGGCCGGTTGGCAAGGGCCCTGGCAATCGCCACGCGCTGCTGCTCACCGCCGCTTAAGCGGCCCGGACGCCGCTGTTGCTTATCATCGTGCAGACCAACATTATCCAAAAGTTCCTGGGCCCGCTCCTGCCGCTGTTTTTTGGGAACTTTGGCGAACTCCATCGGCAGCATCACGTTTTCCAAGGCCGTCAGGTTTGGTACCAAGTTGTAACCTTGGAAGATAAAGCCGATCCGCTTACAGCGATAGTCTATCAGGGCCCTATCGCTTAATTTCGTAGTATCCTGATTATCTATTTCGATACTGCCGCTGGTTGGTTTATCCAATGTTCCCAGCAGGCTCAGAAGGGTAGTTTTGCCACTGCCGCTCTTACCGATTATAGATGCGAACTCGCCGTTGGCTACGCTCAAGCTGATGCCGTTGACTGCCGGAATTTGGTAGTCGCCTTGTCTAAATACTTTGGTTAGTGATTTTACCTTCAACATCTTATTCGCTCCTCAAGACTTCCGCGGGCCTTACTTTTGCTATTAGGTACGATGACAGGGTGCTGCCGATTAGAGCGATCAAGACCGCAGTTGCCAAACCGTAGGCGATGATGCTCCAACCGACAGCCGCGTGGATGTTAGTTATATTTGAGCGGATAGCCCCTAAGCCCTTCCCCCGCGTAACGAAACTTGGGCCCGGCCCGCCGCCAACATTGACGGTTCCACCGCCGGCGAACCTTTGGGTAAAGGCGCCGCCCCCGCCAGTCGGCAAATTCGCAGAACTGTTACTACTATTGGCATTGTTGACTAAAGTGTTGGTCACCGGGCTGGACGCGAAAACGCCGATGATTATGCCGACCACCGCCGCCAGCAAGGTGAACGTCACGGCCTCGGCCATGAACTGCCAGACGACCTTTAGGTTGCTGGCCCCGATGGCTTTTAGGATTCCGATTTCCCGACGGCGTTCACGGACGATCATCAGCATCACCAGAAAGATTATTACGCCGCCGGCAATTACCGCGCCAATTAGGCTCGTCAGCGAAATACTTTTAACGTTCTGCAGAGGCTTTATAGTGTTATCCGCCTCATCTTGGGAGCTGGTGACATCGGCGCTGGAACCCAGCGCTTGTTTCACCGCTGTGACAGTGCTGGAAAGGTTGTCGGCCGAGTCGACCGTGGCGGTAGCGTCACTGACCACATCTCCCTGGCCGCTTAGCCGCTGCAGAGCCGGTAGTGAGACGATGACCACATCATTGCCTCCCTGAGTCCCGCTATTGAAAATGCCGGCTACCGTCAGAGTGGTGTTATAAGCCGTGAACGTCGAGCCGACCTTAAGATTATTCTTGCTGGCCATCTCGGCGCTGACCATAGAGTCATCGCTGTCCTTACTACCGTCGATCACCTTACCGCTTTGGATGGTGGCTTTGGCGCCATTGCCCAACACGGTTGGATTGTTGGTACCGCGGATTTGAATCGGCGGACTGAAGTTAGCCGGCAAACTGCCGCCACCGCTGATAAACAGTCTAGCGCCGCCATCACCGCTGCTGAAACCGCCATTGCCATTACTATTGAGCGTGATCGGTGAGGTCAAGCTGGTTTGGTTATTGGTCGATCTGGCATTCGAGTCGCTAAATCCACCGCCGACAGGCTGCTCCGAGCCGACAGTCGTCAGCCGGTCGTTTAAAGTTTCGGTCAGGCTGCTCACATGAGAAACCGATTTTACTTTGTTTAAATTATCTGTGGTCAAGGCATTATTCGCCTGGCTTAGGGGATTAAAACCGGCCGGCTGGATGGTAATCGTATTACCTACCGAGCTCTTCACGTCTTTAATCTTTTGACCTACCGCCTGATGGGCGATCAGCATCACCAAACTCAGTCCGATGCTTAGGCCTAAAATCAGCAGGATCGATAATGTCCTGACCGGGTTGCGGAAGGCGTTACGGACACCTCTGCTAAACACATTCATTTGTTTTCCATTCTTTAATACTATATGCGCTAACCATAAGCCCGCTTCCTGAAAAAAAGCTGACAGTAATATTTCGCTTAATAAAAAATGCGCAGCTCAACAAAGAACCGCGCACTTGAAATCAAATCAGCTATTTAGCTAAAGGATGGTAGGCCAATAGCATAGCGTTTGATTCGTCTGTAGGGCTTTACCCGTTGGCCAATTCTGTACGACATATGTCCCTCCTGTCACTATTAATATAGTCTAGAAGAGGGAAGCAAGCTGTTAGCTATATTACAAATGAGGATGCATTGAAAAAGAGTCTGGTTGCATAGGCCGACGGGGGCTCTTACTTATTGAGCAATACTTTTTAGTCTTGGCGGAGTGGAATCCGGGTTGCCGAAACCGTTCGGACCCTTAGTACCGGGAAATAGTAGCCACATATTAGATAAGCGGACAAAATGTTATTATCATAGAAGTGTGAAACACATAAAAGTCCTGCTCGTGATTCTTCTGCTGCAGCTAGTCGTTTTCTATCCGATAGCTATTAACACGCATAATTATGACTATTGTGGGCTGAGCAATGACTGGCATTGGTCCGATTCAGAGAATGACGCCATTAGGCCCACAATACTAAATTGTCCTAACATGGCGATTGACAACTATAAGTTAGCCAGTCGCTCATCAGTTTTCAAGCATCGGACACTGCAGATATTGGCGGTTACGATACCGATGACAGCTGTTGCTGCTATAGTCGTAGTTTTTCATGGTAAAAAGAAATAACTTTTCACACAAATTTCACGCATCTGTTATTTACATAAAAAAGAGCCCGGTCACCCGAGCTCTTTTGTAACCTGTAGCACCCGGCTCTTGGCCGACAGCACCATCAGTTAAAACTCTAAGACTAAACGTGAGAAAGACCCGGCACGGACAAGCTGCCAGAGAAACCGTTAAATTGTAAATATACACAGCAAAAGTGTTTGAATTATTACAACAAAAAGTGTACAATGTAGCCGCTCAAGTTCTTTTACTTTTTTGCGAGGATAGGGAAGGAGGTCCAGGGGAGAACAGCCAGAGCAGTTGTCCCTGCTGTCAATTCCATCTCGAGAGGTAGGTAATGCCAAAGCACCCCCTGAGGGCTCTAATCGTTTTCGCAGCCCTTGCAGTGTCGCTTGCCCTGATGGCAGGCGCGGCGCTGGCGGCTTCGCTGGCGACGTTCACGACCGACTCGACCGGGTCATCGGTGAACAAGAATCACTACGTCAACAAGTGCGATGTGTACCTGAACGGCGGCCCGACAGGTGCCGCACTGCCCGACGGCAGCTGGACGTTCGGCGTCTTGGCCCCAGGCGGCCAAGCCGATCCGAACGGCTCAAACCTGCTGTCGACCGACAGCAACGCGAACCGGACGTTCACAACGAGCGGCGGCAGTGTCACCTACGGCGGCACGCACAGCACCAGCACCGACACGGTGACGGGCAAGACGCTCATCGACCTGTGCGATTACGCCGATACCCCGAATCCGGGCGGCGTCTACATCGCATTCATCTGTGACTCGTCGAACATGACGCCCAGCGGTTGCAAGTACGACGCCTTCAAAGTGACCGGCTCGTCACCACCTCCGGGTGGTACGGACTTGACCGGCACCAAGACGGCCGATACCGCTTTCACGCGGACGCACAGCTGGACGACCGACAAGTCGTGTTCGCCGACGTATTTCCAAACCAACGCCAACACGGTGGTGACCAACTGTTCCGTAACGGTCACCAAGTCGGCAGGCGTGGATAGCGGCTGGACCGTTAGCGGCCATGTGCCGGTGTTCAACTCCAACGACGACACCGTTACTGGAGTAAGCGTCACCGACGAGATCGGCGGCAACCTCTGCACGGTCAGCGGAGGCAGTTCTACGATCGCCGGAGGCGATCAGACGACCTTCGACTACACCTGCAGCGTGCCAGACGCGTCATCCGGTACCAACACGGCGACCATTCACTGGGACAAGACCAGCATCAATTCGCCGAACGACAGCGCTACGGCTACAGCGAACTTCAGCTTCAGCTCAACCCCAACGACGGTTGTCGGCAACTGCACCACAGTCACCGACAGCATGGCGGGCCTGCTGGGAACTACCTGCGTGACGCATACCTTCAACTACACGCTGACGCTCAACGTGCCTTCGACCGGCTGCACGACGTATACCAATACGGCGAGCGAGTCGACCAGCGGCACCAGCGACAGCGTTGATGTTAAGGTCTGCCGGACCAACAACAACGGCTACACCATCGGGTTCTGGCAGAACAAGAACGGACAGAACTACATCAAGAGCAATTGCACGACCGAACGCAATAAGGTGGCCAGCTACAGCAACGTGTTCAGTTCAGTGCCGGCTTGCACGACGCCGTTCCAGAACTACGTTCTGTCGATCATCAACACGGCTAACGCCAGCGGCGACGGCGTTGCGATGTTCAAGGCCCAGATGCTGGCGACCGCCTTGAATGTGGGCCGCACTTCCTCGCTAGGTACTACCGGCGTCGTCGTACCAACGTCGATCGACGCCGACGGCTGCGCGACAGTGAACGAGGTACTCGCTTCGGCGAATACGTACTACGGCACTGCCGCGGCCGACAGCACCATCACGTCTGCCGAGCGGGCACAACTGCTCGTCTACAAGGACGTGTTTGATGCGGTCAACAACGACGCCGCGGTGACCTGCTAGCAGGTCACCAGCGAGTCCGGGCGACTCTATGTGAGCGATAGAGGCGCCAACCTTCTACCGGCCCCTTCGAAAGAGGGGGCCGCTTAAATTTTCACAGGCTTTTCACGCATCTGTTATTAATAAAAGAGCCCGGTCGCCCGAGCTCTTTTTAAGATCTTTTAAGTTACCCTTGGCAATTTGTATGCGAGTTATTGGAACCTGTAGCGCCTGGATCCTGACCTACAGCACCATCATGATATCCTGGTGTGCCACCAACTTCACCCAGGAAGCCAAAATTGCCACCATTCAAAGGTGCGAAAGCACCGTGAGCTGCCCCGCAGGCTGATGCGTTTGCTCCAGGTGTAGCGCCAGCGGCGTGACTGATGGCTGGAATAGCCACGGCGAAGCCGAAGCCGCTGACGGCCATTACGGTTGATGCGGCAATGGCTAGTTTAACTTTAATTTTCTTAACACCATTATTAACGTCATATTTTGACATTTGTTTTCTCCCTTTTTGTTACTTTTTAAGGTAAGCATTATGCTACACCCATAACTTAAACCCGTCAATAAAAAACCAGCGCCCGTAGGCGCTGGTTTAATGATTATGTTTTTGATTTTTTATTGCACTACAATGTCTCCGATTGTTGGGGTGAAATTGTAAACTGGTGGAACAAAGCCTGTTTCGCATAAAGCGTTAGCATCTGTCCCATTGGCTGTTGTTGTGAATCCAGCTGCATCGGGAGATCCATCAACAACCTTCCAGATTACCCATACCCCGACTGAGGAGGTAGCGTCATAGGCAAAGTATGCAGTATTCCCGACTACATTTACGCAGGTAAGATTAGCTGTGTAAGATACAGCCGCATCTAGGTTTGAATAGCTGACATTTCCGGTATCCGAAGAAGATGCGCCGTTGTCTACAGCACTGAAACTTAGTGTTTGTGATGGGTTAGAAAGCACCACATTACCAGTCGCAGAATGAGAGGCAAGTGAGCCTGCCGCAGTATTCCTGCCATTGGTTG
>Ga0068855_100001824_pt1 | contig 26556 bp, 19 predicted proteins | sample KBSCornC52_FD_66592 | JGI IMG/M metagenome (GOLD analysis project Ga0068855, IMG submission 66592) | Corn rhizosphere microbial communities from Kellogg Biological Station, Michigan, USA - KBS Corn C5-2 | ecosystem: Host-associated > Plants > Roots > Rhizosphere > Soil ... | reverse complement strand
CGCATCACCGACTCTCCAGCGGCCAATCCGGCGTTCGACGTAACACCGGCTCGCCTCGTCACCGGGTACATCACCGAGAAGGGTGTACTAGCGGCTAGCGGGTTGGCCGGCGGGGACATCGCCGGCGCGCTCGGCGAACGGGCGCGCGTACTGCACGAGTGACATCAAAATCCTACCAGGCTCCTCCTCCATGGCCATTCGCATGCAAGCGGCTTGACCGAGGCCGCCGCTTTTTCGTCTGGGAGCTGGGCCGCGAATTGCAACTGCAACGACCGGGTGGCAGCATGGGGGCGTCAACGGTCCCCGGGATACAGCGCAATGCGATGGAACGAGGCGTACGCCTGACCAATGCCTGAAACCAACTCCAAGAACACCCCCCTGCGGATTGCAGGCAGCAACGGCCTACGCGTCGAAGCCAACTTGAATGGGGCATTGCGCCGCCTCGACTGCAACGCAGTATGCTTGACTTTGTTCGTCGGTAACGAAGTCGAAGGCGGGCCGGCCAACCTCTATCTGCGTCGCCGCACTGCCGGCAGTCCCGAATGGACGCCGCTACTCGGCCCCGCGAGCCCGACCCGATTTCACCTCACTCCGGATGGCGCGCAGCTGGTGGGCACCGGAGCATGGCAGGGAATCAACTACTCGATCACGCTCAGCCTGGCGCGCGCCGCGCCGGTTTGGCTCTGGCACGTGTCACTCGAGAGCTCTCTGTCCACACCGCAGGACCTGGATCTGACCTACGCGCAGGATGTGGCGCTGGCCTCATACGGAGCCATTCGACTCAACGAGTATTACGTCAGCCAATACCTCGACCACACGCCGTTGAGACATCCGCAACACGGCTATATGGTAGCCACGCGCCAGAACCAGGCGGTGGATGGTCGTTTTCCCTGGTGCGTGATCGGCTCGCTGCGCGAAGGAAGCTCGTTCGCCACAGATGCCAGGCAGTTCCATGGACTAGCGAGCCGCGTTGGGGAGCCGCTGCCGGGTATGACCGGAGATCTCCCGGGAAGGCGGTTACAGCACGAGCACGCCATGGTGGTCATCCGGGATACGCCCATTCGCCTGGAATCCAACGGCCGTGCGTCGGCGGGTTTTTTCGGGCTCTACGTGGAGCATCATCCCGAGGCAACCTCAACTTCAGACATCGAGCGGGTGCGGGCTGTATTTGACTTGCCTGAGGCGCAAGGCCCTGCTGTTGCTCCCTCGGCGGACAACGGGGATAACCGCACCCTGTTCAGCTCCGCCCCGCTGCTGGAGACGCTCGAGCTGGATACGGCCGCACTCCACGAGCTGTACGGGACTCACTGGCGACACGAAGAAAGGGATGACCAGGGCAAGCTCCTCTCCTTCTTCTATGCCCTGCACGACCACGTAGTCCTGCGCGCCAAGGAGCTGCGCGTGCTGCGGCCGCATGGACACCTGCTGCGGACCGGAAATCACACGACACCGGACGAGACCGCACTGACATCGACCGCCTGGATGAGCGGGGTGTTTCATTCGATGGTCACGCAGGGCCACGTCAGCATCAACCGCTTTCTTTCCACGGTCCACACCTATCTCGGCCTGTTCCGCTCGCATGGACAGCGGGTCTTCGTGGAGATCGGCGGGCAATGGCGCTTGCTCCAGGTGCCGTCCGCATTCGCGATGACACCGCAATCCTGCAGTTGGATCTACAAGCACGCCGCGGGAATGATCCGCATCCAAGCCGCCGCTCACAGCGACAACCGAGCGGCCAGCGACGACCGAGCGGTTAGCGAGGGAATCCCCAACGGGGAGGGAATCCCCAGTGGGGACAACCGAGCGGCCAGCAAGGGAATCCCCAGCGGGGAGGGCCAGGAGCTGACTCTCTCGATCGAGACGTTGGCGGGGGCGCCGGCGCGGCTGCTCGTCTCACACCACGTCGCGCTCAACGATGACGATGGGAGCGCGCCCGGAGCGGCACACTGGCAAATGGAAGGCGACACCATCGTCGTCGTGCCCGCGCCGGATACGGACCTGGGGCGCCGGTTTCCGCAGGGCAACTTTACGATTGCCCCGCTGCCAGGAACGCGGTTCCAACAGGTCAGTGGCGACGAGTTGTTGTTCGTGGATGGGCGCTCGCGGCAGCAGCCCTTTGTATGTGTGATCCTCGCACCCGCCGCCAAGGTGGGGCTGACTCTTCGTGGCGGTCTGGTGGCGGCCGAAATCCCTGCTCCGCTGCACGCCGACCCGGCCATCCCCGTTGGGGATTCTGACCGAGCGGCTAGCGAGGGAATCCCCAGCGGGGACCTCCCTGACCGCTCGGTCGTTGGTCTCATTCCAAAAGTGGCCATGAGCGCGGGCGCGAGCCGGTTGGAGGAGCCCCTGACGGGGCTTGCGGACCTCGTACCCTGGTTGACCCACAACGCCCTGGTGCACTACCTCTCGCCTCGCGGCTTGGAGCAATACTCCGGCGGTGGCTGGGGAACACGCGATGTCTGTCAGGGGCCGGTCGAAATGCTGCTGGCACTCGAGCGTCCGGAGCCGATCCGCGATCTGCTGTTGAGAGTCATGAAGCAGCAGAATCCGGATGGCGATTGGCCCCAATGGTTCATGTTCTTCGAGCGCGAGCGCGGCATCCGGCCTGGCGATTCCCACGGCGATATCGTCTTCTGGCCGCTGGTGGTCCTGGCGCAATATCTGCTTGCCTCCGGCGATGCTTCCGTGCTGGAGGAGAAGGTTCGTTTCTTCGATTCCCGCAGCCCGCAAGCGGGCGAAGAAGCTACGGTCTGGCAACATGCGCAACGCGCACTCGCGTTGATCGACAAACGGGTCATCCCCGGCACCGCGCTGGCCGCATACGGTCATGGGGATTGGAACGACTCGCTGCAACCGGCTGATCCGATGCTTCGCGAGCACATGTGCAGCGCATGGACCGTCACGCTGCACTTCCAGACACTGGGCTCGCTTGCGCGAGCGCTGCGGGCCGTCGGTAAGGCGGAGCATGCCGCGCCGCTCGAAAACCAGGCGGCGGCTGTCCTTCGAGATTTCCAGCGGCTGCTGCTCGTTGATGGCGTGCTGGCCGGCTACGCCATTTTCGAGGGCAACGGGCAACTGCGTTATCTTTTGCATCCACGCGATAAAGTGACGGGGCTCGAGTACAGCTCGCTGGCCATGATCCACGCGATCCTGGAGGATATGCTGACACCGGAACAGACGCGGGAGCACCTGCGGCTGATCGAGCAAGAGTTGAGCGGGCCCGACGGTGTACGCCTCTTCGATCGCCCGATGCCGTATCACGGTGGGCCACAAAGGATTTTCCAACGGGCTGAGAGCGCGACCTTCTTTGGCCGCGAGATCGGCCTCATGTATACGCACGCGCACCTGCGCTACGCGCAGGCGCTTGCGCACATCGGCGATGCGGATGGTTTTTTCCACGCGCTGTGTCAAGCCAATCCCATTGGCATCCGCTCCATCGTACCCACCGCGACCCTGCGCCAGGCCAATTGCTACTACTCCAGCTCGGATGCGGCATTCGAGGATCGATATCAGGCAAGCGAGGAATACGCTCGCATCCGCGCCGGCACGATCGCACTCGATGGCGGCTGGCGGGTCTACTCGAGTGGCGCCGGCATCGCGCTCGGGCTGACGCTACGACGGTTCCTCGGCCTGGGTTGCGAGTCACAGGCGCTCCGGATCGACCCGGTCATCCCAACAGCACTCGATGGCTTGCGGGTCGAGACAACACTGCGCGGGCGTCCCTTGGAGGTGCGCTATCGGATCGGCAAGCCGGGCACGGGAGTGGCTGCGCTCAGCCTGAATGAGCAGCCGCTGCCCTTCACCATCGAGCCGAATCCGCATCGCCGCGGAGCCGCCCTCGTACCGTGGCCGGCCGTGCTTGCGCACTTGCGATCCCAACACAACCTGTTGAAGGTGCACGTCGGCGACACCTTCTAAGTCCGGACGGTTCCAGCGATGAAGCAGCGCAGCGATGTCCTGATCGTGGGCGCCGGCCCGACCGGCCTGGTTCTGGCCTTGTGGCTCACCAAGCTCGGGATCGAGCCGCGCATCATCGACAAGATTCCTGAGCCCTCCACGACTTCGCGGGCGCTTGCCGTACAGGCGCGCACGCTGGAGCTTTACCGCCAGCTCGATCTCGCCGCAGCGGTAGTGTCCCGGGGTCACAAGGTTCCAGCGGTGAACCTCTGGGCCGGCGGCGAGCAGCGGGCACGCCTCGATTTCACCGCTGTGGGTTCCGACCTCACTCCCTATTCGTTTCTGGAGATTTTTCCTCAGGACGAGCATGAGCGGCTGCTCGTGGGGCGGCTGAAGGAGTTGGGCGTTGCCGTGGAGCGCTGCACGGAGTTGGTCGCATTCAGTCAGGAGCCGCAATTCGTAAAGGCCCATCTGCGCGGGCCCGGCGGTCGGGAGGAAGTTTGCGAGGCGGCTTACGTCGTAGGTTGTGACGGCGCCCACTCCTTGGTGCGCGAGACCCTGGGCACCACGTTTCCGGGAGGAACCTACCGCCAGGTGTTTTATGTAGCCGACGTGCAGGCACAAGGACCGGCGCTCAACGGCGAATTGCACCTCGATCTCGACGAAGCCGACTTCCTTGCCGTGTTTCCGCTTGCCAGCCAGGGCCGTGCGCGCCTGATCGGGTCAGTTCGCGACGACCGTGCCGACAAGCCGGAGAGCTTGCATTTCGAGGACGTCAGCGATCGCGCGATCCAACATCTGCAGGTGCGGATCGACAAGGTCAACTGGTTCTCGGCCTACCGCGTTCATCACCGGGTCAGTGAGCACTTCCGCCGCGGTCGCGTGTTCTTGGCGGGCGACGCCGCACACATCCATAGCCCTGTCGGCGGCCAAGGCATGAACACTGGCATCGGAGATGCCGTCAACCTGGCTTGGAAACTCCATGCCGTGCTCACGGGACGAGCGCAGGACAACCTGCTCGACAGCTACGAGCCCGAGCGCATCAGGTTCGCCCGGCGGTTGGTTGCGACGACGGACAAGGTATTCACTTTCGTTACTGCTGAAGGAAGGATCGCGGATCTGGTCCGTACCCGGATCGCGCCTGTCGTGATGCCACGGGTCGTGGGTTTCGAAACGGCACGGGAATACCTGTTCCGCACGGTTTCCCAGATCATGATCAACTATCGCGACAGCTCTCTGAGTGCCGGTACCGCAGGCCTCATCCACGGTGGCGATCGTCTACCGTGGGCAGCGACCGCGGTGAGTGACAACTTTGTGCCTCTGGCCAACCCGGTGTGGCAGGTGCATCTATACGGTGCACCGCAGACCGAGCTCGCCGCATGGTGCACGCGACAGAACTTACCCTTCCACCGCTTCGATTGGGGTCCCGAGCACGAGAAAGCGGGTTTGGGGTGCGACGCCGCCTATCTCATCCGCCCGGACATGTATGTGGCGCTGGCGGATCCACAACCCTCCGTAGCCGCTCTGGAGCGTTATTTCCGCGAGCGGCAGCTGCGGGTTTGATTCACTGCCCCGCCCAGGCAGGTACTCTCTTTGCTGCGCTGCCTCAGCATGAAGGAGCTCAGGCGCATACTGCTGGCCAGCGCTGCTGTCGTATGCGCGTGCGGCGTTTGTGGGTGTGCCGTGGGTCCCAATTTCAAGCGTCCCGCCCCGCCTTCTGCAGCGTATGCGGCACCACCCCCGGCGGTCGGCGATCAACATACCGTGTACGGCGGCGAGATCGCGGCTGATTGGTACTCATTGTTCAAGTCGGAAGCGCTCAACCGCCTGGTGCAGGATGCGCTCCAAGCCAATCCTGACCTCGAGGCGGCCAGACACAACCTGAATGCCGCACAATTCGAGCTACGGGCGGTCGCAGGAGCCGCGCTGCCTCATATGGAGTTGGATGCAAGGGCGCAACGGGGCAAGGTAAACGGCAGCCTCCTGTACGAGCCGCCCCAGGCGTTGCAGGTCACTGCCAACCAGTTTTCGCTCGGCCCATCGCTTGCCTACGACCTCGACGTGTTTGGACGGCTGCGCCGGACCATAGAAGCCCAGGCTGCGCAAACCTCCGGCGTGCAACGACAGGCCCTGAATGTCTACGTCACATTGATCGACCAGGTCGTCGTCACAGCCTTCAGCTACGCGGCCACGTTCGAGCAAGTCCAGGTAACCCGCAGGCTCGTGGAGGACTTGCAGGCGCAATACGATCTCACCCAGCTGCTGGAGAACTCCGGCAAGGTCGTGCGCAGCGAAACGCTGCAGGCGCAGACACAACTGGAAAACACCCGTGCCGGCCTACCGGCGCTGGAAAAGCAACTCGACGTGTACCGCAACACCCTTTGCCGGCTGACCGGCAAGCCACCCCAACCGGACTCGATCCCAGCGCTCGCGCTGCGTGATTTCACACTCCCAAGGCAGCTGCCGGTCTCCCTGCCGTCGAACCTCGTACGGCAGCGGCCCGATATCCTCGAAGCGGAAGACCTGTTGCATCAGGCCAGCGCCGCCATTGGTGTCGCGGAGGCGACCCGCCTACCCTCTATAAGCTTATCCGCGCAATACGCGCAACAGTCGATCCAGACGACTGACCTGTTCAGCAAACCCGGCCAGATCTGGTCCGCGGGAGTGAACCTGACCGCCCCGCTCTTCGAAGGGGGTACCCTGCGCGCCCGGGAAAAGGAAGCCAGGGAGCGCTTCCTGCAAGCTGACGCGCAGTACCGCAGTACTGTCATCGAAGCGTTCGTCGAAGTGGCTAACGCCCTGCAGGCTCTCCAACACGACGCGGATGACTATTCGGCTCATACCATCGCATTGAACGCAGCGCAGGCAAATCGCGACCTCGCACGCACGCAGTTCGAGCGCGGCCGGGTGAGCGAGCTGATCGTGCTCACTGCCGAGCAGCAATTCCAGAATGCGGTGTTGGGGCAGGTGCAGGCGGACGCGCAACGCTTCGCTGACGTGGCGGAATTGTTCCGGGCCTTGGGTGGCGGTTGGTGGAATGGCGCCGACCCGGCCACTCTGCCGGCGGCCCGGACAAACTCGACGGAGGGACAGTAATGGCTGAGAGCGAAGGATCGGAGCGGCGACAGGATAGCCCGGATCAGAAAGGCCAGCCGGATCAGATCGACCCGAAAGATCAGCAAGCGGACGAAAAATCCGGCCAGGGTCATCATAAGCGATCGTACAAGCTCCTCTGGGTCCTGGGCGCCGTGGTGCTCGTCGCCGGCATCGTGGTCGTCATCTATCACTTCACGGTCGGCCGCTATCACGTGAAGACGAAGGATGCCTACGTCAATGGCGACATGATTCGTCTGGCCCCGCAAGTCAGCGGTACAGTCATCGCGATCACAACCGACCAGACCCAACCCGTCCAGCGCGGGCAGCTCCTGGTGCGCCTGGATCCTCACGACACCGATATCTCCCTGGCGCAAGCCAAGGCGAATCTGGCCCAAACGGTGCGCGACGTTGCCCAACTGTTCGCGCAAGAGCGTCGGGACGACGCTGCGCTCACAGCCCAAGAGGCACAATTCAAGCTCGCGCAACAAAACCTGGCACGCGACCGCGGGCTCATCAAAGCACATGGCGTGTCGCAGGAAGACCTGGAACGCGACGAGGAAAACGCACGCAATGCCGAGGCGGGCGTCAAACAGGCGCGGGCCGCCCTCGCCGCCACACAAGCGGCTGTCGAAGGCACGCAGCCGGAGAGCCATCCACGGGTCAAACAGGCCGAAGCCAACCTTCGCTCCGCGTGGCTGGCCAGCAATCGCACTCGAGTGCTGGCGCCGGTGTCAGGTTACGTGGTCAAGCGCTCCGTGCAGCTTGGCCAGCAAGTCAATCCGGCGACGGAGATGATTGCCATCACTCCACTCGACAGTGTCTGGATCGACGCCAACTACAAAGAGACCCAACTCGAAAAGATTCGCATCGGCCAGCCCGTGGAAGTCGAGGCCGATGTCTATGGGTCGCATTTCAAATACCACGGCCGGGTACTGGGACTCACGGCCGGCACCGGCGCCGCCTTGGCGGTCTTGCCACCGGAGAACGCGACCGGCAATTGGATCAAGATCGTACAGCGACTGCCGGTACGGATCGGACTCGACCTTGACGAGCTGCGCGATCACCCGCTGTATCTTGGCCTGTCCACGAACGTCAACATCGATGTGCACGATCTCAACGGGGCGTCACTCGCCAAGCAGCCAGTCTGGCCCGCGCTCATGCGCACGGATGTGTACGCCGCGCAGGATGCGGGAGTGGAGAGAGAGATCAGCCGCATTCTGGACGACAACCTCGGACGGACAGCGGAGGCCGCAAAAAGCACATTGGAGGGTGGCGAGCGGCGCAGACTTGCAAGCTCCGGCGACGCTCTCGAATCGCAGGCCGAGGACGCGAGACGAACTACCGCCGGACAAGTTCCGGGTCGCAACCCATGAACGCCACCGCCATGGCGGCAGCGCGTGGTGGCCGCCAGGACATCCATCCATGGCTGGTCGCACCGGTGGTCGCTGTCGCCGCCTTCATGGAGATCCTGGATATTTCGGTGGCCAATGTCGCGCTTCCCCATATCGCCGGAGACCTGTCGGCCAGTCGAGATGAGTCCACCTGGACGCTCACCAGCTATCTGGTCACCAATGCCATCGTGATGCCAATCTCCGGTTGGCTCGCGGCACGCTTTGGCCGTAAGCGCTTCTTCCTGACTTGCATTGCAGGCTTCACAGTCACTTCACTCCTGTGCGGACTGGCGCCGAGCCTGGCAGTTCTGGTGGTTCTACGTGCCATCCAGGGCGCGGCGGGAGGCGGCTTGCAACCTACCGGACAAGCCATACTCAACGACGCCTTTCCTCCGGAGAAGCGCACCATGGCAACTGCCGTCTACGCCATCGCGGCCGTGGTCGCACCAGCCATTGGCCCTTCCCTGGGTGGTTGGATCACGGACAACTATGAATGGCGCTGGGTATTTCTCATCAACGTTCCGGTGGGCGCGGCCCTGTTGTTTCTGATCGGCTACCTGGTGCATACACCCAACGAGGGAGCCGACCAGCGCGCGGCACATGGCAAGGTCGATGGGTTGGGCTTTGCGTTCGTAGCCCTGAGCCTGGGCTGTCTGCAGGTGGTGCTCGACCGCGGGCAGGAAGACGACTGGTTCGCTGATCCGATGATCACCGCGCTGACCCTGATCTCAGGCATCTCGCTGGTCCTGTTGGTCTGGTGGGAGTTGCAGCAGGACAATCCCATGGTCGACTTGCGGTTGCTGGGGCGGCGCGAGTTCGCCTTGTCATTTGTCATGATGCTGACATTCGGGTTCATAGTCCTGGGCAGCACTTACCTCCTCCCCGCCTACGCGCAAGGACTCATGGGCTATCGCGCCACCGAAGCCGGAGAGATCATTGCCCCGGGGGGCTTCCTGCTCATCCTGCTGTTTCCGATCGTCGGGAGGATTGTCGACAAGATCGATGTCCGCTGGGTCATCGCGGCGGGTGTGCTGACCTGCTCGGGCGCTTTCTGGTACATGACGAACTGGTACCTCCAGGTCTCGTTCGGCACGCTGGTGCTCGGCAGGGTCATACAGGCAATCGGGCTGGCCATGCTGTTTCTCCCGGTCAACGCGCTGGCGTTCCGGGACATCCCCAAGGATCGCTCCAACTACGCTTCGGCCCTCATCAATCTCGCGCGCAACTTCGGTGGCAGTATCGGAATATCGTTCGCCTCGACACTGATCGAGCGGCGGCAGCAGTTCCATCAGAGCCGGATCGTCGAGCACCTGCAGAGCTTCAATCCTGCCTACACGCAGTTGGCAGGACACGCGGCCCAACTCACGCATGCCTCCCCGGACAGCGCGGTCGTGCTTGCCCAGTCCTACCAGCTCGGCACGACCCAGGCCATGCTCCTGAGCTATCTCGATGCCTTCGCGGCGTTCGCGGTGATCTTCCTGTTCATGCTGCCGCTGTTGTTTTTCGTCAAAGGAGGACCCGCCAGTGGCAAAGGGGGGGCGGCCTGACACCGGACACGCCCACCTGAGCCACGGGAACTACCGATCTTGCTTGCCCCGGCCCTCCGCCGCGGCCAACTCGGTCTCGCCGTGCTTGCGACGCGCGGGAGTCTGCGGCGTCTCGTCGTGGGCGGCTTGCGTATCGTGTACCGGCACTTTGTCGGGCTTATCCACCGGCTCGTGAGCGGCCGCGCCGGTCTTGACGCGCCCGTCCGGTAGAGGTACCGCGATCGGCGCGACCACAACTTTGGTTACACCTTTGCGCGGTGTCAAACCGATCTTGTCCGCCGTGCCGGGGGAGAGATCAACCAACCGTCCATCGACATACGGTCCGCGGTCCTGAATGCTGACCACTGCGGTCCTGCCCGTTTCGACATTGGTGACCTTCGCGGTAGTGCCTAGCGGCAGAGTCCGGCTGGCCGCGTTGTCACCCTGGGGATCCATCGGCTGGCCGTTGGCCATGGTCTTGCCGAAAAACCGCTTTGCGTAAAAAGAGGCCTTGCCAACACGCTTGCGGGCTGACAAGTCAGGAGGGGGCGCCGTCGTGGTCTGCTTTGCTGCGCTGTCATCTGCGCGCGCCGCCTCATCGAGTCCGACAGTAAGGGCCAAGGCGGCGGCAAGGCAAACCGCTGTTTGTCCAAGCTTCGTCATTGTAGCTCCTCGGTGCTCATGAGAAAGAAATCCCATGGCCGGACTGTGGTTCCGTTGGAGCGGAACCGGCTAGAGTTCCTCCAGGTCAGTGAGCGCGTCGGCCGCCACGCGGCCGTCCTTTACGGTTACGCCCTCAGAGCGGAGCAGCCGCGTTTGCTCCTTGTACGGCCGGGACGACTTGGGAAAGGCAATGCGGCCCCCGGCACCGAGCACTCGATACCAAGGCAGATGTAACTCTTGCGGCGCTACGCGCAGCGCGTACCCTGCCTGTCGCGCGCGACCGGGCAAGCCGGCCGCTCGCGCAACCGCGCCATAGGTAGATACTCGGCCGCGCGGAATGGAGCCCACTACTTGCCAGATCGCCTCCAGCGCCGGGTTGTCTACTCCGCTTGGCGCCCGCGAGCCTGCCCGGCTCAACGGCCGAAGGAGCGTCGCAAAGGTTTTCCGGTTAACGCGAGCCATCCGGCTAAGATCAGCCAGGCAACGTGCTCAGTCAAGCCGCCGCTCAGCGTTGAGTTGACTCTCTCACCGGCGCAGATATCCGCGCTTCATGGCGGTGCGGGCGGCAAAGATTGCCACTACTCCAACCGCAGCAATGACAAACGGGAGTGGCTCGCGTCTGACCACTCCTGTGGCGTCGCGAACGAGATCCCCGCTCCGATCTGCGATTTGACTGCTCCGCACGCGCGCATTCCTGAGCGCCGCCTGTAGCCGCCGTCTGGGCGATAGCCTCGCCTGCAGGGCTTCGAGCGTCCGATTGAGCTCTGCGCGAGTTGCCTCTATCTCGAGCTCGATCCGGTGAATGGCCGCGAGATCCGAGCCGCTCGACCCGCCCTGCTCGCCTGTGCCGATATTCACGTCGTCCTCCGAGCCAACACATCCTTGTCCTTACTGAGCGATTCGACCGAACGCTCGGGCTTGAGATCGGTGGCGCGGAACTTGGCGCGCCCGAGACTCAACAGTGCAAAGCCAACAATGATGCAGAGGACTCCCACTACGAGTGCCGCCAGCCACGGTGGCATGGCCAAAGCGAGTGCCAGCACGGCGGCCGCCAACAACACGAGCAAGCCGCAAAACAACACCGCCGCAGCGGCCGCAACGGAAGTTACCCCTGTAACCAGGGTCGTGAGCCGGTGCGAGACCTCGGCAGTCGCCAGCCGCACCTCCTGCCGAAACAGGAGCGAAAGCTCTTCCAACAGGCGCCGCACCAGGTCAAGTGCTGTTTCGGGCTCCTGCTCCGCTGCCGTGAGCGCCGATGTTTGTTCTGCTGAAGTCGTAGCCATCGCAGTCTTCCCCACACGCCCCACTCTCCAACAGCAAAACCCGTTCCAGGTTGAGCGCGGGCCGCCGGCGCCCAGACCGCGCCGCCGCATGCCGCTGGGGCCCCGCCCGGGCCCGTGCGGCGCTGACCTCGTGCCCGCCGGCTCGCCCCGCACCTCGGCCGCGCCGCCGCCTGCGCGGGCCCCCTCCCTTGCGCCCTGGCCATCCATTGATTATAAATCTTTGATCAAAAATCAAAGGTGTTCCCATGAACCGATCATCGGACCGCTCCCCCCTGGGTCTCGCGCGGATAGAGCGGGAAACCGTGCAGGAACGGGTCTATGGGGTCCTTCGCGACCGCCTGATGCGCGGCGGCTTCGAGCCGGGGCAAAAACTCAAGATCGCGGCTCTTGCCGAGGCGCTCGGCACGAGCGCGATGCCTGTCCGCGAGGCCTTGAATCGTCTGGCCGCCGAGCGCGCCATCGAAGCGCTCCCGAATCGCAGCGTGCGCGTCCCTTCGCTATCCAGAGATGCCCTGCGTGACCTGATGGAAACCCGCTTCGCGCTCGAGGGACTCGCGGTCGCCCGCGCGGCGACCAACATGACACCCGCAGTCCTCGCGCGACTCGAGGACTTGATCGCCGCGCAGAGCGCGACCGACGCGGAGCACATCTCCGAGGCCAGCGCTCAACAGAATCGCGCCTTCCACTTCACCATCTATCGGCAGTCCGGATCGACGGTCCTGTTGCCCATCATCGAAAGCCTCTGGCTGCAGTTCGGACCGTACCTACGCGTCGCCTCGGAGCGCTTCGACGGGCGCGACGGCCGCGGCACCAACTTCCACGTCGAGATGGTTGAGGCCTTGGCGCGCGGTGACGGCAAAGCAGCCCGCGCCGCTCTGGAATCGGACATCGGCCGCGCGTTCGAGTTGGTGATGACCGACCCGGAGTTGTGGCAGCAGCACAGTGGAGGGGCAGCATGAGCGGCAGCGCGCATCCGAGTGGCTCCGCGCGGGAGCCGGGCTTCGAGCTGTATGATCTACGCGTCGAGGTGGTCGGACCCGCGGACAAGCCGATCTACTGTGGCGCCCGCATCGGTGACTATTTCGAGCTGCATGGCGAGATGTTGCAACTGCCGCCCGGGCAAGGGTTCTCGATCTACTCGCTCGCCGCGCTGCTGCCGCTGCTGCCGGCGAAACAACGGATCACGGACCCGAACGACTGGATGAGCTCGGACGCGGAGGTCGCCTGTCCCGACCCGAACTGTCCTACCCGCTTCCGCATTACGCGCACCGGGCGGCGTTATTTCAAGCGGTCCGACGTGACCGCTGTCCCTCTACCTCCAGCAGGCACGCGTTGATTCCCCGTCACACACTTCGCGGCGGCTACACGATCTCCCGCATCATCAAGGGCGGATGGCATCTCGCAGGCGACCACGGAGCCATCGATCCCCAGCAGGCCGTCAAGGATATGGCGGCGTTCGTCGAGGCGGGCATTACGACCTTCGACTGTGCGGACATCTATACCGGCGTAGAGGAGCTCATTGGCCGATTCCGCCGGGAGTATCCGACGTTGGCCTCGCAGGTCCAGGTCCACACGAAGTTCGTCCCGGACCTCTCGGATCTCTCCAAGTTGGATTCCGACTATGTTGAGCGCATCATTGACCGCTCGTTGCAACGCCTCGGCATGGAACGCCTCGACCTCGTGCAGTTTCACTGGTGGGATTACAGCGTGCGGCGTTACGTGGAAATCTCGCTAGAGCTCGAACGGCTGCGGCGCGCAGGCAAGATCAACCACATTGGCGTCACCAATTTTGACACACCTCGACTGCGGGAGATCGTCGCCGCAGGTGTTTCAGTAATATCCCACCAGCTCCAGTACTCGCTGCTGGACAACCGTGCCGAGAGCTCGATGGTCGACTTCTGCCGCTCACGCCAGATCGGGTTGCTCTGCTACGGCACGGTGGCAGGCGGCTTTTTTACCGAGCGCTGGCTCGGCCAACCCGAGCCCGGCACCGCCGGCGCGCCGCTCGCCAATCGCTCCCTCATCAAGTACAAGCTCATCATCGACGATTTCGGCGGGTGGGACTCCTTTCAACACCTGCTCGCGCTGCTGGCGCAGATCGCAGCCAAGCACAACACGGATCTCGCATCCGTGGCCTCCCGCGTGATGTTGGACCGTCCCCAGGTGGCGGCCGTGATCGTGGGAGCCACCAATACCAAGCATGTGGCGGCGCACTCGCAGCTAGACTCGCTGCGGCTGGACAACGAAGATCTCGCTGCCATCGCGGCATTGACGCGCCGGAGTAACGGCCCGAAGGGTGACGTCTACACCCTCGAGCGCGATCGCACGGGTCCACACGGCCGAATCATGAAATACGAGCTGAACGCTTTGGGGAGTTGACAAAAATGATTAGAAGACCAACCAAGTCGGCGGCGCTTCGTTCTGCCGTCACCGCGGCACTGGCCTGCTCCTGCGCGCTCGGGAAGGCGGCCTGGGCTGCCGACCTCGACCTGCAGGAGGTGGTTGTTTCGGCCGAGAAACGCGACTCCACAGTGCAGAAAACGCCCGTCAGCATCACAGCCATCACGGGGTCGGACCTGCAAGCACAAGGTATCAGCAATCTGGTCGAGGTCGCTCAGCAGGTTCCCGGCGTGTCGTTCAAGACTTCCGGTCCCGGCCAGACGGAATTCGAAATGCGCGGACTCACCTCCACCGGCGGCGAGTCTCCCACGGTAGGGTTCTATCTGGATGAGGCGGCGCTGACCCCGCCCGCCATGGCGCAGAACGGCAAGGTGGTCATTGATCCCAACCTTTTCGATCTCAATCGGATCGAGGTGCTGCGCGGCCCGCAAGGCACCCTGTATGGCGCGGGCTCCATGGGCGGCACCATCAAGCTGGTCACGAATCAGCCGGACCTGCAGCGCTTCGGCGTCGATGCGCAAGCGATCCTCTCCGATACCGACGGCGGTGGCTTCAACCACACGGAGAACGCCATGTTGAATCTGCCGCTGGCGCAAGGGCTTGCCGCCTTGCGCGTAGTCGGCACTGACCGGAGCTCGAGCGGTTGGATCGACCGCGATGTGATCGACCCGTTTCCGCTGGAAGTCAACAACAGCACACGGCGCGGCGCCGTCGCCGCCGCCCCGGTCACGCAGCGCTTCGCCGATTCGAACTGGGAAACCCTGCGCGGCGGGCGCGCTTCCCTGCTGGTAAAACCCTTGGACGCACTCAGCATCGAGGCGGGCATGCTGTATCAGAGCATCCACCAGGGCGGCCCGAACACCATCGACGTGCCGCCGGCCAATGAGGTGCACTATCAGCCATTCGATGTCTCGGAGCCGTTCGAAGACAACTTCAACCTGGCCACCCTGACCGTGAAGTACGACTTCGATAGCTTCCAGATCGTCTCGGCCACCGCGAACTGGACGCGACACCAACTGCAGACCCAGGACATCTCCGAGGCCATGCAGGACTACATCGGTGGCTTCCTCGGGCCACCGGCCGACTTTCCCTTTGCCACCACCGACGGCGGGCTGGGCGCCGGCTCGATTTCCGAAGACGACTACACTCGCCAGGTGAGCGAAGAACTGCGGGTCGCCTCGACCGGCAGCGGTCCCTGGCAATGGCTCGCCGGCGGCTACTACAGCAGCTTCCACGCCACCTCGCACGTCTACTCCTACTATGATGGCTTCACGGCGCTGTTCGGCACCAACAACCTGGCCGACAACCATCGCCTCCTGCAAGTGGATCAGTGGGCGCTGTTCGGCGAGAGCTCCTACCAGATCACCGCTGTCCTGAAGGCAACGGCGGGGGTGCGCTATTTCCTGTATCACAGCAACTCGGCCACCTCAGTCAGCGGAGTCTCCGCGAATGGCACCAGCGCAACCCTTTACGGCCGCGCGCAGAATTCGGGGGTCTCTCCCAAATTCAACCTCGCCTACATACCGAACGACAATACGACCTTGTATGGAACGATTGCCAAGGGATTCCGCCCCGGTGGCCCGAACTCGCCGATTCCGCCGCCATGCGCTCCCGCACCCGACCAGTTTGGACCGGACAGCGTCTGGAGCTACGAGCTGGGCGAGAAAATGCGGTTCCTCGACTCGCGGCTCTCGGTCAACGGGGCTGTCTACTACGAGGACTGGTCGAACATCCAACAGCAGGTCGCCCCGGGCTGCGGCTACAAGTTTACGACCAATGCCGGCAAAGCGAAGGTCTATGGCGCCGAGCTGGAAGTCGCTGTCATTCCGGCGGTGGGACTCACGCTATCGCAGAGCGTCGGCTACACCCATGCCACCAACTCCACCACAGTGTCACAAGCCGGTGTGGCCTCCGGTGATCGCCTGCTCGACGTGCCTGAAGTCACGGCCAACACGACCGTGACTTACCGTTATCCTCTGCCATTGGCGCCCTCGCTGAACCTGGTCGCGCGGCTGAACAACAACTTTGTCGACTCCATCCAGGACATCACCTTCGGGCGCAACACGTTGCCATCATACGACCTCGTGAACTCCCGCGTCGGTGTGGAAGCGGATCACTGGTCGGCGATGCTGTTTGTCGACAACCTGGCCAACAGGAAGGCATTGCTCAGCGACACCGGCGCGCTCTCGGCGAACGTAGCTATCTTCAACCGCGTCGCCACGAACCAGCCGCGCACGGTCGGGGTGGATCTCAATTACCGGTTCTGACGCAGTGACCGATAGCGGCTATCCCGGCCGGTCGTACGCCTGGACCGTCGTCGCGATACTCATCGCGACGGCGATCGTGTCCTACACCGACCGGCAGGTGCTGAGCCTGCTGGTCGATCCCATCCGCCACGATCTCGGGATCACTGATCAGCAGGTGAGTTACCTGCTGGGGGCAGCATTCGCGGTTGTCTATGGCGTTGCCGGGATCCCACTCGGCTTCCTTGCCGACCGGACTTCGCGCCGCAATCTGATTTTCGGGGGCGTGCTGGTGTGGAGCGGCGGCACGGTGGCTTGCGGACTTGCGCACACTTTCGGGGAGCTGTTTGCCGCCAGGATCATTGTGGGGCTGGGCGAGGCCGTCCTGTCGCCCGCCGCGATTTCGTTGATCAGCGATTATTTTCCGCCCGCCCGACGCGGTACCGCGGTGGGATTTTTCCTCGCGGGTATTGCGATAGGAATCGGAGCGGCGATTCTCATCGGCGGCGGAGTATTGCACCTGGTAGAGGCCGGCGCGCTGCACGGAACGCCGCTCGCCACGCTGGCGCCGTGGCGGCTCGTGTTGTTGCTGATCGGAGCGCCCGGCCTGGTCTGGGCGCTGGTGATCTTGTTGATCCGCGAGCCGGCGCGTCAGCTGGCGGCCGTCCCGAGCGCCTCTGGCGCGAGCCAACCTGAAGCAGTCTGGGCACGCCTTACGCCCATCTACCTCGTCGTCGCCATCGCTTCGTTGGTCGACAACGCCGTCGGCGCTTGGGCCCCCACCCTGCTCATTCGGGAGTTCACCAAGGACCCCGCACAGATCGGCGTGCAACTGGGTCTGCTCCTCACCCTCGGATTCGGAGCCGGAGTGTTGCTTGGCGGGTGGCTCGCCGACCGTGCCGGCCTGCGTGGCGGTTGGGCCTACAAACTCGGCGTGTGTTTGATCTGCGGGATATTGATCCTGCCGGTCTCGCTTCTGATCAACGCCGACCGATTCACGGTCGTCCTGCTGGCAATCCCGGTGTATTTCGCGCTCTCCGGCAGCGTCACCGCGTGCGGCTTTTCCGCCATCCTCGATGTTGTCCCCAATCGCTCACGGGGACTTGCGATGGCGGTCAGCTTCTTCCTCAATGTGGCTCTCGGTGCCGGCCTGGGACCAACAGCGGTAACGGCCGCGAGCGAATCGATCTTCGGCGCAGCGGCCGGGCTCGGCCCCGCTATCACATTGACCGTAGCTGGCAGCTACGGGCTCGCCATACTCACCCTGCTAGCGACTTTGGCGCGATCAGGCAGGCCCGATCGGGTAGGATAGTCCGATGTCCGCCGCCGGAATAATCCTGGCACTGACTGTCATCGTCAGCGCCATCGGGCTCTACTCACGCAAAGTGATCGAGCTTGCCGTGTTACGGCCCTACGCCGTCGCGCGAGGGTCGGGATACGCGACCTTGATCACCAGTGGCTTTGTCCATGCCGATCTGGCGCACCTGCTCTTCAATCTCATCACGTTCTATTCTTTCGGTTTTCCGCTCGAGCGCCGCATTGGCACCGCAGCGTTCGTGGCGCTCTATTTCATCGGGTTGCTGATCAGCCACATCGGCACCGTCATCAAGCATCGCGATGAGCCGAACTACGCCTCACTCGGCGCCTCCGGAGCCATACTCGCGGTGCTGTTTGCCGCTATCGTGTATTTCCCCCGGACCCGGCTGTTTATCCTGCCCCTGCCGATACCGATTCCTGCGCCGCTGTTCGCGTTGGTCTACCTGGGCTTCAGCTATTACTCCTCGAGCCGCAGTGCCGCCGGCCTGGCGCGCGATCGCATCAATCACGATGCGCATATCTTCGGAGCGCTAGCCGGGCTCGCCTTCGTGCTGCTGACGGACCCGCGGCAGTACCAACTCCTGTTTCACGAAATCCTCGGTTAGCCCGTAAAGATGGCCGCGGCCTTCTGCACCGTGACCCATACGCCCCAACCAATCGGAATCACGACAGCCAGCCACGCCGCCGCAACCAGCCAGGACGGGCTGCTGTCGGCCGCTCCCTGAGACGCGGCACCGCTGCCCGGGCCGCTGCCGCCCGTGCTGGGCGCCGACCTATCCAGCTCCGCCAGTTGCACTCGAGTCATGTAGTATTTTTTGGCAACCGGCTGGATCATCAGGTTGCAGACGAATCCGACCGCCAGCAAGCCGGCCAGCACGTACATGGTAAAGCTGTAGGCTTCCGCACGTTTGACACCGTGCTCGAGTTGATATTCGCGCACGTAGTTGACCAACACCGGGCCGAGCACGCCGGCGGTAGCCCACGCCGTGAGCAAGCGCCCGTGGATGGCGCTCACCATGCGCGCGCCGAACAAGTCGGCCAGGTAGGCCGGCACGGTAGCGAAGCCACCGCCGTACATCGAGAGAATGACGCAGAAAAAGCCCACGAACAGCCCGAGACTGCCGTCGTCCGCCGTCCAGGGAATGGCGGCATACAAGGCGGCCCCGAACAGGAAGAACACCATGTAGGTCGCCTGGCGGCCGATCTGGTCGGACAGTGACGCCCAGAAAATACGGCCGGCAATGTTGAATAGCGACAACAGCCCGGTGAAGCCCGCCGCGATGGCCGCAATAGCACTGAGCTGTGCGGGGCTGAGCTCGTCGAACGCGGCTTTGACTCCGATCAGACGGCCGGCAAAGACTTCCTGCAACAGCGGCGAGGCCATGCCCAGAATGCCGATACCGGCAGTGACGTTCAATGTCAGCACGCCCCAGAGCAGCCAGAACTGCGGCGTGCGCCACGCCACATCCGGATGCACCTGGCCGTCGGTCACGAGTGTCTGCCGGACGGGCGGCTTCCAACCGTGCGGCTTCCAGTCGGGCGCGGGCAGCCGATATCCCAGGGCGCCCGCCATCATGAAGAGAAAATAACCGGCGGCAAACACCAGGAAGGTCTGCCAGACACCCACCTGGGCGGGGGTGGCGAAGAACTTCATGAGTTGGTCGGCCAATGGCGCGCCGATCATGGCGCCACCGCCGAATCCCATGATCGCCATGCCCGTCGCCATGCCGCGCCGGTCCGGAAACCACTTGACCAACGTCGAGACGGGAGAGATGTAACCCAACCCCAGCCCGATGCCGCCGATCACGCCCGAGCCGAGCCACATCAGCCAGATCTGGTGGACGAGCACGCCCACGGAGGCGATGGCCAGGCCTCCGCACCAACACAGGGCGGCGATGACCCCGGTCTTGCGGGGACCGACCCGCTCGACCCAGCCGCCCCAGATGGCCGCAGAGAATCCCAGGAAGATAAAGAACAGCGTGTAGGTCCACCCGAGCATGGAGATCTTCCAATCGCAGGTGGTCGCGGTGAGCTGTGCCAGCAGCCCGGCGTCCTTCGGACAGGCGATGCTGGTGGTGATGCCGATCGCCCGCGACAGCGGCAGCCAGAACACGGAGAAACCGTAGGCCATTCCGATACACAGGTGAATGGCGAGTGCGGCCGGGGGCACGAGCCAACGGCTGTAACCAGGCCCGGCGGTGATGCGCTCCTTGCTGAAAAATCCAGAGATGGGGATGACCCCGGTCTCCACTGCAGACATCGATGCGGCTCCAATTGCTGGAGCGCCCGGGAGGCGCTGTAGAGGTAAAGTCTGCGTGCGACCGAGCCTTTCGGACTACGACGTACGTCCCATCGGGGCCAAAGTTCACATAACTGGCACACAGTTCCATCCATCGTTAACCTGCGCGGCATGGAATCTGTGACACGCGTTTTACGTTTCTCTTTGGCCGCCACGCTGGCGCTGCTCTGTGCTATGCCGTCGAGCCCGCGCGCGGCCGGAAATTCCGTCGCCGCCTCCTATGCGGAGGTCCGCAAGAGCTTTCAGGAGGCGTACGCCCGCGCCAGCACGAGCATTGTCGACTCGGAGGCCAACGACAGCGACGATCTGAAGAGCTACCCGCTCTACCCTTACCTGCAGGCCGCGCGCATCCAGCAAGCGTTCACGGTAAGCAGCGGCGATTCCGTGGATCTGGTCGACAAGCGCGCCGCCGACTTCATGGCGCTCTATGGACAACAACCGGTCGCTCGCAATCTCCGCCACGCCTGGCTGGACAGCCTGGCGAAACGTGCGCAGTGGAATCAGTTCCTCGCCGTCTATCATGATGTCGGGGCCAGTGATGCCGCCCGCTGCCAGAGCTTCATCGCTCGCATCGAGCTCGGCAAAACAGATGGGTTGGCCGCCGATATCGCCAAGGAATGGCTCATTCCACACAGCCTCCCTGAGTGCGACCGGCCGTTCGCCTGGCTAAAGGACAACGGTGCGCTGACCACGGCACTCATTGCCGAGCGGGCCCATCTCGCGCTCGACAACAACAACGCAATGTTTGCGCGCCAGATCATCCAGCAGCTGCCGCCGGAGCAGGCCACCCCGCTCTATGAGTGGACCGCGCTCGTGGAGAGCCCGAGCCGGGCTATCGATGCGCTGATCGCCTCTCCAGGCACCCCTGTCGAGCCCAATGCGCTGCTCGCCGGTTGGAAGCGCCTGACGCGCACCGACCTCGACGGGGCGAAGGAGCGTTATCAAAAGCTCATGGCCGCTCGCGGCCTGAGCGATCAGAGCGCCAGTCCGTACGCGCTTGCCCTGGCACTGGCACTGGCCTGGAACCGCGATCCGGCGGCACTCCAATACTTCGATCTGGCCGCGCCCGCGGATCTCGACGACTCCGCGCGGGAATGGTGGGCGCGCTCGGCGCTCTGGTCGAGAGATTGGCAGCGGGCCGCGCACGCCATCGCCACGATGTCGGCGAGCTATCGGCAGACCGCGCGATGGCGATATTGGTCGGCGCGGATCGCCGCAGAATCGGGGGATGCTCAACAGGCGCGCACGCTTTACGAAGGCCTGCTGCCCGATGACAACTACTACTCGGCAATGGCGGCAGCCCGGCTGCACCGCCTGGTCACGCCTCACCCGCAACCCCTGTCCAGCAATCCCGAGGTGCTGGCCACCTTGGAGCGGGTGCCGGCCCTGGAGCGCGCGCGCGAGCTCTACTTGTGCGGGATGCGCCCCGAGGCCCTGGCGGAATGGCAGTACGGCTCCGAGGCGTTGTCTCCCGATGCACGCTTGCAGTCGATTCGTCTGGCCGCGGAGTGGGGCTGGTACGAGCAAGCCGTGACCGTGGCCACCGCTCAACACGTTTTCAACGATTATTCCTTGTTGTATCCGCGGCCCTACGACGCCGAAATAAACGCGGCGGCACACCTGGCCCAACTGGCGCCGGAGATCGTCTACGGCGTCGTTCGCCAAGAAAGCCTGTATCGCACCGATGCCGTCTCGAATGCCGGTGCGCGCGGACTGATGCAACTACAACCCGCCACGGCTCGCAGCACAGCGCGTTATTACAAGCGCCCCTCCCCTGCGCTGACCGATCTCTTCGACCCCTATATCAACACGGCGCTGGGGGCCGCACGCCTGCGCATGCTGCTCGATGAGTTCGATGACCAGATTCCCGTGGCCCTGGCGGGCTACAACGCAGGACCCAACGCGGTCATGCGCTGGCTGCCCCAGGAGACTCTGGACCCGGACATCTGGGTGGAAAACATTCCCTACAACGAGACGCGCGGCTACGTGCAGCGCATCCTCTGGCACAGCCTCATGTTCACCTGGTTGCGCACCAAAGGGGAGCCACAATCGACACAATCCTGGCTGACCCCGATTCGCCCCATGCGTCACACCGAACAGAGCGACCGCGTGGCCGATTCCGATCGCCTCTCCGCCGGCCCGAAGGCCAGCTCGGCGTCCGCCGCCGGCAGCGCGCCTGCCGCGGGCGCCGTGCCCAGGCGATAACCGTACCGGCGCAGGCGTCAGCCCTATTTGGTATCGTGTGCGGCTGGTATTACGCCCGGAAGAGAGCATGTCCGCAAAGATCATCGATGGTAAGCACGTCGCCGCGAGCATCCGCCAGGAGTTGCAGGAGCGCGTAGCGGACCTGCGCGCTCGAACTGGCGTGACACCTGGATTGGCGGTCATTCTCGTCGGCGACAACCCGGCTTCGGCGGTCTACGTCGGCAGCAAGATCAGGGCGTGTGCCGAGGTCGGTATCCGCTCTTTCCGCAAGCAATTTCCGGCAACGATCCCGGAAGAGACGCTGATCACGACTATCGAGGAGCTGAACCGTGATCCGAACGTGCATGGCATTCTGGTGCAGCTGCCGCTGCCGCCTCACATCGACATGCGGCGCGTCCTGAAAACCATTGACGCGACCAAAGACGTGGACGGATTTCACCTCTATAACGTCGGCGGCCTCGTGGTCGGCGATACGGTTTTCCCTCCCTGCACACCCTACGGCGTCGTCAAACTGCTCGAGCATGAAAAGATCGAGGTAGAGGGCCGCAACGTGGTGGTGGTTGGCGCCAGCAACATCGTTGGTAAACCCATGGCGCTCATGCTCATGCAGCGTGAGGCCACTGTCAGCGTCTGTCATGTCAAAACGCGCGACTTGGCTCAATACACCATCCTCGCCGATATCCTGGTCGTCGCGGCCGGCAAGCCCAACCTGATCCTCCCGCAGATGGTGAAAAGCGGCGCTGTCGTCATCGACGTGGGCATAAACCGGCTGCCGGACGGAAAAATCGTCGGCGATGTCGATTTCGAGGGGGTGCGGCACAAAGCCTCCTACATCACACCGGTACCGGGGGGCGTGGGGCCCATGACCGTTACCATGCTCCTGTTCAACACGATCACTTCCGCAGCGCGCACCGCCGGCCTGGCCGGCGCCAAGGCGAAGGAAGAGGAGTCTCTGGAAGAGGCCGGATGAAGTCGAGCCACGGGACGTTTGCGGCGATCGTCTGGATCGTTGCCGGCGCCCTGCTATACAACTCCGAGCCCGAAGCGAGATTGTTCTCGTGGCAGACGCCTGTGTACTTCGTCCCCGGCATGTTTGTCGCCGGAGCCCTGTTCGGTAATCTGTCCTACGCGACGGTGCGAGGCGTGACCCACGCACTGGTCAGCGCAAAAATCGTTACCGCGCCGACCCGCCGCGCCGCTATCGGCCTCACGGTGGCCGGTTACGTGCTGTTCGCGCTCGAGGCAGTGCTCATTTATGTGATTGCACGCTGGACCGTGCGGATGATGTTTTATTGAGAGCGGCAGAATCGACAGCAGTACGCGACCGTGCCCTCGGCATCATCGCCGTAGGTGTCGTGTTGACTCTGTTGTACTTCGGCCGCGACGTCCTGATCCCTCTGACCCTGTCCCTGATGCTGAGCCTGTTGATCGCGCCCCTGGTGCACGTGTTGCGGCGTCTCGGGCTCGGGCAAGTCTTCTCGGTGCTCACGGCGGTCCTGAGCCTCGCACTGGCGTGTACCGCCGTTGCCGTGGTGCTTGGCGTGCAGGTGCTGCGCATGGCTGCGAGCCTCCCGCAATACCAGGCGACAATCCAACAAAAACTGCACAGCGTCGATGAGCTCACCGTCGGCCGGTTGAACGCGCTGACGACCGCGGCGAGTCGTTTCATCGATACCCAGGCCGCTCCCAGCGTGCCCAACCTGCCGGGCGTCACCCGCAATGCCGGCAACAACCCCCAATGGATCGCCCCGATCCCGGTCGAGGTCCACGAGCCCCGTACGGGTCCGCTGCAAATCGTCGGCAGGATCCTCGGGTCAGTGTGGGGCCCGATCGAGACCACGGGCATCGTGCTGGTCGTGCTGGTATTCGTGTTGCTCGAGCACGAAGCGCTGCGCGATCGGTTCATCCGCATTGCCGGCGGCGCGGACATCCGCCGGACGACCCTCGCGCTCAACGATGCCGCCGAGCGCCTGTCGAGATTTTTTGTCTCGCAGTTTGCCGTCAATCTGGGAGTCGGCGGCGCGATCGCCTTGGGATTGGCGATTCTTGGCGTGCCCAACGTACTCCTCTGGGCCACCCTCGCCGCGGTCTTGCGCTTCGTGCCCTACGTGGGCGTGTGGATTGCCGCGCTGTTCTCGACCGTGCTGGCGCTAGCGGTCGTGCCCGGTTGGTCTCTGGCCGTGGCCACGTTCGGCTTGTTCATCCTGGTCGAAGTCATTGCCGGACAGGTAGTGGAGCCGCATCTGTACGGTCATACCACCGGCCTGTCACCCCTTTCGGTGGTGGTCGCGGCCATATTCTGGAGCGCCCTGTGGGGCCCGGTCGGGTTGATCCTCTCGACTCCGCTGACGTTGTGTTTATTGGTCGGCGGGCGGCACATCAAGGCGCTCAGTCTCCTCGACGTGCTGTTGGGAGATGCGCAGGTCCTCACCCTGCCGCAAAAATTCTATCAACGAGCCCTCTCCGGAGACTCCCACGAGATCGTTGCGAACGCCAGGACCTTCTTGAAGCGCAATTCGCTGGCGGCCTACTGCGACCTGGTGCTGATGCCGGCGTTGCACCTGGGGCGCGGCGACTTCGAACATGGCGTCATTGGCGCGGATCAACAGAGCAAGATCCGCAACGTCATCGTGACGGTGGTCTCCGCGCTCGGGGGGACTGCAAAACTCAAACTGCTGCGGCGCCCGCCACGGGAGTCGGTGCTCGATGCATCGAGCTCCGGACGGAGTTTGCGCCAGGAGCGGGAGCGCTTGACCGGAAAATGGCAAGGTCCGGTCGTGGTACCGCCGGGCTCCGTCATCGTCTGCCTGGGACTGGGCTCTGCGGGCGATGATCTCGCGGCGGAGCTGTTGGTCCGGATCCTCCAGGATCAAAAGTTGGACGCCCGCCACTTTTCAGTCGAGGATGCGGGGCCGCCGCCGGGCGCCACGACGGGCGCGGTAGCGATCATCTATCTGGTGAGCGCGAGTCCCGGTGAGGGCCGCGAACGCTGCCTGACCGTAGGCGGGCGAGTGCGGGAGCTTTTCCCCCGGGCCTACCTCGTGCATTTCTTCCTCCCGGGCGCTGCGGTTGCCGACGAGACCGTACCACCACTCATCGGCAAACCCGATCAGACCGTGGCTTCCTTTGTCGATGCGCTGCAGATCTGCCTGGAGCGGCACGACCGCCGCGCTGCGAGTTGAAATGCCCGGGGCGCATCCGGGAGAACCGTAGTCCCGCAGGAACGGCGCCGGGCTATCCGCAGCCGTAAAATGGCCGGCGAGCTGTCGCTTCCATTCAATCGGACGTCATGACCACCGGATCTAATGAGGTGCGCCTGGCTCCGCCCCCCACCTCCGGAAGGATACGAATGTCCGAGCGCCCCAACCTGCTGCTGCTGATGGCCGATCAGCTCACCGCGCGTGCGTTGCGCGCCTACGGCGGCACCGTTGCCAGAACGCCGAATATCGATACGCTGGCCGCCCAAGGGGTGGTTTTCGAAAGCTTCTACTGCAACAGTCCGCTGTGCGCCCCATCGCGCTTTTCATTCTCCGCGGGCCAACTTCCCGCCAAGATCGGCGCGTACGACAATGCGGCCGAATTCGCTGCGGCAGTGCCGACGTTCGCGCATTACCTGCGCAGCGCGGGCTACCAGACCGCGCTCGCCGGCAAAATGCATTTCTGCGGCCCCGACCAACTGCACGGCTACGAGGAGCGCCTGACCACCGACATCTATCCGGCCGACTTCGGTTGGACCCCCGACTGGACGCGCTTCGGGGAGCGGCCCGGCTGGTATCACACCATGGACTCGGTCACGCAGGCTGGATCCTGTATCCGGACGAACCAGATCGATTTCGACGATGAGGTAGTCTCGGCAACACGTCAGAAACTCTTCGATCTGGCACGCAGCCGCGACGAGCGCCCGTTCTGCCTGGTTGCCTCGCTCACCCACCCTCATGACCCGTATGTCATTCCCACTGCCTACTGGGAGCGGTACACCGACGACGAGATCGACATGCCACGCGTGGGCGACCTCGCCGGGCGCGAAGACCCACACTCGACCCGCCTGCGTCATGTCATCGGGCTAGGCCTCGCCAATCCAACACAAACGCAGGTGCGCGCCGCACGGCGCGCCTACTACGGCGCCATATCGTACGTCGACGATCAGGTCGGCATCCTACTGAGCACGCTGCGTGAAGCCCGCTTCGCGGACAATACCATTGTCATGTTGTTTGCGGATCACGGTGACATGCTGGG